>ERZ808275.436-NODE-436-length-17230-cov-4.854207_pt1 | contig 17230 bp, 16 predicted proteins | sample MGYA00520894_ERZ808275 | MGnify/ENA primary metagenome ERZ808275 (study PRJEB31516, sample SAMN03275598) | gut metagenome | biome: mammalia-associated habitat; material: feces | host: Papio cynocephalus | place: Kenya | collected 2012-08-03 ...
TGTTGACTATTTATGACAAAGGAGAAATCTCCAATGTCAAGGATGAGTTTATCGAGTTCTTGATTAAGAACTTATAAGGTGCCTTCTATTACCTTGAAAAACACGCATAGAATAGATTCTAAGATTTTTATTTAGATAAATTTATTGATAGGTTTGGCAGGATATCTGCGCTTTTGCGGCTATTTTGCTACCTAAGGAGTATTGTATTTTTTGAATACAGAAATATGACACAAACAAAATATACATTCCTTCTCCCTGCCTATAAGCCCGACTTCTTCGAGGAGGCATTGAGAAGTATCAAAACACAGACTTTTTCAGATTTCAAGGTGTTGGTGTCAGACGACTGCTCGCCACACGATTTGAAGTCGATATTTGATAAGGTGTGTGGGGATGATGAGCGTTTTGCTTATCGCCGCAATGAAGAGAATATGGGAGGCAAGAGCCTCGTGTCGCATTGGAATCTGTTGGTGGATATGTGTGATACGGAGTATCTGATACTTGCTAGTGATGATGACGTCTATGAAAAGACTTTCTTGGAGGAAGTGGACAAGTTGGCAAGGAAGTATCCTGAGGTGGATTTGATAAGGGCAAGGGTGAGACGACTTGATGGAAAGGAAACCTTGGAGGAGGATTCTGTAAGGAAAGAATATGAATCTCAGATAGAATTCTTGTTTAATTCCTGTAAGGTTGTGCAAATTCCATGTATTGGAAATTATGTGTTTAGAAAAAGTGCTTTGCAGAATATAGGAGGATTTTATGATTTTCCATTAGCTTGGGGTAGTGATGAAGTGACAACTAATGAAGTAAGTAAAAATGGTGTGGCAATTACCACCGAGATTGAATTTTCTTTTAGATGGTCTGGAAAAAATATCAGTACTATTGAGGATGATAATACTTTACGCAAGAAATTAGAAGCAAGGAAAAAAGTGTGCTTGTTTTATCGTGATTTTTTTGCAAAGATATCTTCTGGTGGCTCATTATGGCAGAATAAAATGCTTTGTGCTGCAAAGAACTGTTTCACGCAAAAAACGTATGATAGTATATTTCATTATTTTCAAGTCTTATCTTTTGTGGAACTTATAGACTTAATTTCTTTCTTGAATAAAAACAAGATTATTCAAAACAAAAGAGATTCGTTTTATATCTTAAAATATTGGATAAGGAAAAGAATTCTTTAAATTGTACTTGTCGTTGCTAAGATAGATTCCACTTATATGGTTTTTACAGATTGCTTTTATGGATTTAGAAGTATACGTTCTTTTTTTTGTTGTCAATCTATATTGGTGAGAAATCTAAAAGAACCAATCGTGAGAGACTACTCCTAAATGATATTAAAAAATAATATGAAAAATATGCTGTTCGTAAGAAATGACATAATTCGTTTGAAAAAAGAGTTTTTTGATGAAATTAAGTCAAAACTATTCTTTTCTCAAAATTTATTCTTCATAGAAAAATATTCTAATGATGGTAATTTCGTATTCCTTAGAAATCTACACAATCCAATTTCAATAGAGGAAATATGTCCTGTAAAGATTGATGGGGTAGAAGATAGAAATATTTATTATGACCCTATAGTCGCTGCTGACATTGTTTCTCCAGCTGAACCTCTAAAAAGTCATCATATTGATAAAGAGGAATACTACCTTCAAAAAATGAAGAGATGTTTTGATTCTAATGGTAAGGCATATTATGATAGTGTGATGGAGGAACATTATTGCTATGTCCATGAATTGCAACATCACAGACCTGACCTTGGTAAAGACTTAAAGATTAATTATAAAATATTGCCTTTCATCAAGCCTTTTCCTTCAAAAATAAAGTTGGATAAGATTGCAATTATAATGACTTATAAAAAGTATGTCGAAGTTGCACATGATTTTGGGGCTTACATAAAGGTCTATGTTGAGAAAGAAATAAAAACATCAAAGATGATAGCTTTATCTGTTCCTTCAAGTAAAACAGCTTATGTATTACTATTTGATGCGGATAAACGTTTTGATGCAAGATATACAGAATTTTATATTAACTCATCAATAGGCAAACTATTTCTTTTGGGAAAAGCTCCTGTTGGTAAATTAGATGGGAATGTTATTCTTACCAATCTTAGAAAGTTAGTTATACGTTGGGTGGATATGTTTAAGGAATGTAGTGTCTATTTGGAAAGCTTACTTCAAGTTATTCATGTATATGAAAAGCGTATGGGAAGTGAACTGCCTTCTTTGACCGGATTGTTGAGCTTCTTGGAACAAGTGCGTGATGCTATGGTAATGGAAATGATGATGCCAGAACTTTTTGAAAAGGCTAATTTTTCGATACTGAAGAAATGGAAGCATGATACAGATGCAATCATGCTTGAATTCTATCAAGCAGATGAGGCTTCTGATAAACAAATTGAACTGATTGAGAAATTGATTACAGCAATTTTTTCTACCAATGATGGTGTGGTAACTGAAATGGCAAAATATCGAATCTACATGTTGGAATTTATGCGATTTGCTGAACAAAATAAAGCTGAATTATGAGTTGGCGAATAAAAGAAATTAAAGTAAAGAACTTTAAGTTTTTCAAAAATGTCTTTCCATTAAAGGTAAATAGGAAAAATTTACTTTTGTATGGAGAGAATGGTTCTGGTAAGAGTTCTATTTATTGGAGCGTTTTTACCCATTTTCAGGCATATACAAAAGAAAAGTCAGAAGCTCAAAAGTATTTTAAGGCTCATCATCCACAGAATTTAAGAAATAGATTTGTGGATGACACAGAGGATTCCTATATTGCTATTACTTTTGATAATGGTGAGGGTGATACAAAGGAAATTATAGATTCTAATATAGATTATTATCCTGATAGTTCAGACAAATTGCGTTTCATGCGTGGAGCAACAATGTCAAGTGATTTTCTTAACTATAAATTGTTGTCTGCTTTGTTTGATTTTCGAAATAGTGAGGATAATCAAGTCTTTGAAATTTTTGAGAAAGAAGTATTGCCATATATAGATTTTGCAGAGCCTTATCTGAAAATAGATGGTACGCAGACTAATGTGCAAAATGCAGGAGAATGGTGGAAATACATCAACGATGTATGTAAAACTGTCGGCTTAATACCCCGCAATGCCAAGAAAACGTCAAGTTTTAATCGGGGAACAATACAATACAGAACTTATCAAGGGCGTATTTCGGACTTCAATAGATTGCTTGAAGGAAAAATGCAAATGTTGGTTATGCGTGCTAATGCTATAATAAGAGACATCTTTCATATCGAAGCCGAAATTAGTCTTCCCACTATAGGCGCTGTTTTTAATAGAAATGTAGGCTTCAGAAAATATAGTGCTTTACTTGAAAAGCCAAAGATATATCTTAAGGCAAGGATGACATCTCCATTGTTGGTGGATGATAGTGTTATTAATCATCCTCGCTCTTTTTTCAATGAGGCAAAAATTACTTGTATGGCATTGGCGTTACGTTTAGCCATATTGGAGGATCATGCCACAACGGATGAGTTTCCTTCTGTCTTGTTGGTAGATGATTTGCTTATAAGTCTCGATATGCCATTCCGAAGAATGGTGATACGGCAGTTGTTGACCTATTCAAATCGTTTTCAGACTTTTATTTTTACTCATGATAGGGCATTCTTTCATTTAGTGAGAAGTGAAATAGAGGGAATGGAAAGTGAAGAAAATTGGCAAGCATTAGATCTTTATGCAAAGGAAAACTCATTGGGAGATATTGAACCTGCTATTGTTAAGGAAAGTGATTATATAGACAATGCAAAGTATCATTTGCAAATGTTGGAAATTCCTGCTTCTGTAAATTTTTTACGAAAGGCTGCTGAAAAAGCTTTGAAATATATTCTTTCTCAGAATGATATTATGCAGATTTTCCTAAATCAAGGTTATTGTAATCTTTGTAATATGATAGAAATGTTTAAGCAAAAGTATGCAAGTTTGTTAAGGCTAGAATCTGTAGCTATGCAACTCCAAGACGACCGTAAACTCTTGTTGAATCCATTCTCTCACGATGATGTTGAAACTCCTTTTTATCGTGGTGAGCTGGAACAAACTATAGAAAATGTGGAGTTGCTTGGTAAAATCAAAAAACAGATAGTTGTAGGCTACGATAAGGTTAGAACTGATGAATACAAATTTATCGTAACGAAAGATGCAGCATCTCTTGAGGTTAAAATATTGTTTTTAGAGCAATACGTCGCTTTTGAATTGGATGGCAATGTATATTATAGTAATCCTAAAGTTTATGTACGTTCTTCTTATAATGATGAAGAAATCCAATGCAAAGAATGGGGATTGACAAAACTTTTTAATAGGATGTGCCATTATATTGGTCATAATGCAGGAACATGCCCCCAAAAGACAGATTGTCTATATGATATGGAAGGAAATCAAGTGAAATAGTTCTATAGAATAATTAAAGACAAAAAAGGCTAATACACATGGATAAAATAAAGGTAAGCATTATTATCCCAGTCTATAATGTCGAGAAGTATCTTGGTAAATGTCTTGACAGCATCCTCGCTCAGACTTTTACAGATTTCGAGGTCTTCTTGATTGATGACGGCAGCACGGATAACTCTGGAGAAATTTGTGAAGAATATGCCGAAAAGGACAATCGGCTGAAAGTTTTTCATCAGAAGAACCATGGAGTAAGCATAACCAGGCAGAGAGCCTTGAACATGGCGACTACTGAATATGTCGCTTTTATTGACCCTGATGATTATATCGAAGAGGATTACCTTGAAAAGCTTTATGAGTCAGCCTTGGAAACCAAAGCAGACTTGGTTTGGTGTGACTATATCGAGCATCATGGTGATAAGGATTGCAAACATCCTTGCGCATGGGTGGATAAAAGCCGTTGTGGATTGCTAAAGGGAATATTGGCATCGGGATTCTCAGCCGTGCTATGGAATAAATTGTATCGTACTGCAGTTATCAAGGAAAATGGAATATGCTTTGATTCTGCCTTGAATACGGCGGAAGACATCTTGTTCGTGAGTGAGTTTATCTGCCATTCAAAAAACTTATCTTATGTAGATAAGGCTTTGTATCATTATAATATGGCTAACGAAAATTCTGCCATCAACAAGTATAGCACATTGAAATTTAAAAACGACTATGCGGTGATGCTGAGTTGTCTTCTGCCAGAACTGAGAAGGACAGGTGAATATGAAGCTATATACCCTTCATTGATAAACTGTATGTTTTATTGCAAGGACATCTATGCTTTTGATTCACGTTATCGTGATTTCAAAAAATACAGAGAGTTGTTTCCTGAGGTGGATGCGAATTTGGATAAGTTGAACGGAATTTCCTTTTTTAGAAAGAAAACATTGAAATTTGTCTCGATGAGATTGGATTTGTTGGGATATGGATGTTTATTAATGGATAAATTGACACAAAAATGAATGAAATAAATACAACGATAGATGCAGCAAAAAATATCAGACTTCATTATGTTGATGTGATGAAAGGAATGACGATGCTGTTTGTTGTCCTCCATCATGTGTTATGGCTTATGGGAGAGCATGGCATAAGCAATGGAATGACGCACGCCATGTTGGAGCATCAACAGCTATATGTATGTTTCATTATGCCAGCATTTTTTTTTATTACAGGATATTGCAGTCATTTTGACAAAAAGATAAAACCATTTTTTATATCAAATATAAAATCTTTGGTCATTCCTTCTTTGACGATAGGAACCTTTTTGGAAATAATACATGGAAGGTTGGAACTTTGGACTTTTATAAAAGGCTCTATTTATTTAGGATTTTATTCTTTTTGGTTTTTATATGCTTTGCTGTATTCAAAATTCTTGTATTATGCAATTCTTCGGTTTGTGCCAAAAGTATGGAGACGTCTCATTTTATTGTTTATAATGGCTTTTGTTGGAGCTTATTTGAGTGACACAAAAATCGTTAGAAATTTTGGTATGATGCGGCAGGTTCTAAATCTTACAATTTATTTGGCCTTGGGAAATGTGATTCGGAATTGTCCTAAAGAATATATGATGATGAAATATGGAGTGTACGTTTATTGCTCTCTTCTCGTTTTATGTTTATGTTGGGGCATTCCTATGCCTTGTGTGACAGCTGCTTTTTCGTCCACTCTTCCGTTAGAACCCTTACATTTTTTTTCTGCGTTTTCTGGATGTCTGTTTGTTTTGTATATTTGCAAAAGGATGGATAAAAATATATTTTTGGAGGTTGTCGGAAAATATTCTTTGATAGTTTATGTCCTTCATTGTGAATTTATAAACCTTTTCCTTAGCATGGTTGATATTGAGAGTATAAATAGAATGGGATATATGTCAACATTGTTATTTATAATGATAATACTTTTAGTATCAGTATTAGTGAGTTGCTTTGTTTCAAAGTTGTTGCATGTTAGATATCTGAGTTGGATATTGGGAAAATTTAATTAGAAGAAAAAATGGCTAATCCTTTAGTATCAATAATAATTCCTGTTTATAATGTAGAACAATTTATAGGAGATTGTTTAAAGTCTGTCTTGAATCAAACTTATCGTCCTTTAGAAATAATCATTATAGATGATAGAGGGAATGATAAGAGTATGGAGATTGCAATAGATATGTTGGATAAAGCAAAAACGGATGAATTGTCATTCATAGTTTTGCATCATGACCACAATCTTGGTTTATCAATGGCAAGAAATACAGGCACTTATAAGTCGAATGGAGCTTATTTAATGTTCTTGGATAGTGATGACCAAATAGTTTCAACTATGGTAGCGCAATCAATGACCTCAATTTTGGCATCTAACGCAGATTTTTCTATCTGTGATTTTTATAGCGATATAAAAAATGATAATAGAGGAGGACATCTTCTTTGTACCGAAAGATATTTGGATGGCATGAGTGCTTTAAAGGCATTCAATAAAGGCTTGATAGGGGTTAGTGCGTGGGGAAAAATCATAAAAAGGAATTTCTTATTTGACAATAATATATTCTTTGTTCCTTGTATAGTCAATGAAGATGAACCTTGGTTTTTTAAAATGTTAATATGCGCCAAGAAAATAGCACTGGTTCAAGATGCTTTATACTATTATCGGTATAATCAGAATTCCATCATGTCTAATACGAAAATAGATAAGATGATTTTATCTAATAAAGTGATAGTTGAGGAATTTTTACGTATAATAAATGCTGATAGTGGTGTAAAAAATAATAGTGACATATATTTAGCGTATATGCGTGTACTCGTGTTGTATTTTACGAGGTTAGTGAATTATAACAAGTCGTTGCCCAACCTGAAGAGATTTGGATATAATGCAGATTATTGGGGGGTATTCTCCAAAGCAATACCTGCTTATTATCGTCTATGGAATATCGGTAATTATTTACCAAAGTGTTTACAAAGTCTTTATCTTTCTATAATCATAAAGTTACAAAAAATCAGATGAATGTATATTTCAGTATAATAATGCCTGTATATAATTCCTCCCAATATTTAGCGATGGCTTTAAAAAGTGTGTTGGAACAGTCATATACAGATTTTGAGCTTTTGCTTATTAATGATGGGTCAAAGGATAAATCGAAAGAGATTTGTTTGGAGTTTGCCAAAAATGACAAAAGAATTATCTTTATAGATAAAGAAAATGAAGGGGTTTCCATAAGCCGTAATCGATGTTTGGAAGTAGCAAAAGGTGAATATGTGTTATTTGTGGATTCTGATGATGTCATATATCCAGATTCTTTAAAAAAGATTCATGATGTCCTCTGTAGATATGAGCCTGACTTTCTTAGGTTTGAGTATCAATATATCGACAGAAATGGAAATGACCTATATCCCAATTATGGAAAGATGTTGAGGAAGAAAAAACAGTTTCAAGTTGTTGATCCGGTTGTATTCTTCTCGAAAATAATGGGTAATGAGTTTTTCTTGTGTGTGAATTGCTATAAAAGGTCTATTATTGTTCAACATGGATTGAAGCTTAAGGTTGGTTGCACTTTTAATGAGGATACTCTATTTGTTTGCCATTTCTTGAAATTCTGCAAAAGATGTATCTATATTCCTAATAAAGTTTATGGATATAGAAAAACTTCAAATGCAGTGACCATGAACTTTACCATGCAAAATGCCAATGATGTATTAGGTGTATTTTTTGACTTGAATCGATTGGCGGATTCTTCAAATCAATCAATTGCAGATTGTGTAAAAAGAGTATCTCAATATTTGTTGCTAAATTTATATGAGCATAGGATACTTATTGAAGAAAGAAATATGCGAAAAGCCATAGAAATATGCCTTCAAAAGCCTTTGCTGACAGAGTGGATTCTTTATAAAAAAATGCCGTCAATAGCAGTTTGTTTATGGCGTGTTTTAAATATGAAAAGAAAGGTGGTTAGAAAAATCAAATATTATCTATAAGATGGAAGTTACAATTGTAATGCCTATTTTCAATGCAGAGCGATTTCTTGATGAATCGATAAGTTCTTTATTGTCTCAGACTTGTAGAAACTGGAATTTGATTTGCGTTGACGATGGTTCTACGGATAAGTCAAAGGCTATAGTTGAAGCATACTGTAGAAAAGACGCTCGAATAAAGCTGATTTCTCAAACGAATGCAGGACCAGCCGTAGCGCGAGCTCGTGCAATAGAATTGGTGGATACAGAATATGTGGCAATTCTGGACAGTGATGATGCCTATGTTCCTGACTATATTGAGAAAATGTTGCAACGAGCCAAGGAGACAAATGCTGATTGTATTGTCCCCAACGTTTCATTCTATGGCGGCTCTAAAATTTTGCAAAATATGTTTGAGCAAAATAACCTCTCCTCGGATTTAGTCATAAATGATGGAAAGACTGCTTTCGCAATGACCATTCCTTGGAAATTGCATGGTTGGATAATGGTACGTTCTTGTTTAGCCAAGGAGTATTATACCATTCAACAAGCATCGTATAGCAAGTTTAATTCTGATGAATATATTACTCGTTTGTTATACCTCAAGAGCCATAAAATAGCGTTATGTTCGGCTGTCTATAAATATCGAATGGATTCTTCTTCAATTACCCGCAAGCCATCATTAAAAATGATGGACTATTTGGAAACGAATGCTAAACTGCTTTGGCTGGCTGAATATGAAAAAGTGGATGATGATGTTGTTGTCAGTATTTATAATGATTATTATGCGACATATAAAAAGATACGTAATAAGCTAATTCCTGCATTGTTGTACAGAGAGCATAACGAAGCTATAAGATTACTACATGAGAGTAGGATGAAATTCAAAGAGACATTTAAATGGAAATATCTCAAAAAGGGAACTTTTAGAACCAAAATTAAATTTTTTATATTTCTGCTTCAGACACATGAGACTATAATTGGGGGGGGCAAGAAAAGTCAAATCTGATTTGTTAACTTGTTATCGCAGTTTGGTGGTTAGAAATAGAAATGTTACAATCATCAGCAATAATTGTTGGGGTGGCTTTATGTATCAATCATGTGGGCTCCCTTATAACTCTCCTTTTATAGGCTTGTATATGTATGCGCCAGATTATCTGAAATTGCTTGAAAATCTAAAAAGAAATCTACAAGAACAAATCCATTTCATTTCTGCAGAACAATCAAAGTACAAAGGAGTAGTAAATCCAAAGTACTTGATAGGTGTACTTGGAGATACTGGAATAGAAATGGTTTTTATGCATTATCACTTGAAAGAAGAAGTCTTGGAGAAATGGCAACGTCGTTTGAAACGAATTAATTGGAATAATATGATAGTAAAATTCTCAGATACAGATTTATGTACAGAGACTCTTGTTGAAAAATTTGACAGATTGCCTTACAAACATAAAGTTTGCTTTGTTGCTAAGGATTTTCCTAAATGTAAAAGTGTAGTATCTATGAAAGAGTATCATGGGCTTTCAAATGTTTCCTATGAATGGGCATATAGTTATCGATATTTCAATTTTGTAAAAGAAATAAATTCTTATATATAGTGCCGACAATATAATCTTACTGGTTATAGTGTTGAAAACAAAATAACATATTAATACTTGTTTTATGAATCTAAAAAAAAATCTGCAATTTAATCAATTGAGACTTGATTATAAATATGTTCTCAAACTTTTGGTTGTTGCATTTTTCTTGCCTCCAATGTTGAGCTTGCTTTATGCAATATATGCTTTTTGGAAGGGAAGAAGGAATGACATGAAACCGTACCTTACTTTGTTTGTCATTTTTGCTTCTTATATGGCTGTTATGAACGCTGGTAAGATGCCTACGAGTGATCAAAGTAATTATTGGGCAGTGTATATGCAAATTCCAAAAGAAGGTTTGCTTTGGGCAATGAATCATATATATGGTTTTAGAGATGCTACTAATGGTAAGGAATTTATGAATGGTATATACAACTATGTTGGTTATTATTTGACTGGTGGCTGTTATGGCTTGTATATATATATAAATACATTTTTGATGTATATGCCCTTTTATTATTGTATTTACAAAATGTTTGAAGGACAAAAGAATGCCAAGGCTGCCGTCTTGTGCGGTGTTTTGTGTCTTTCTTTCTTTAATCAGTTTTTTTTACTAACAGTTCATTTGCAGCGACAATTTATAGCATATTCCATTATTATTTATTTGATGACGTTAAAGGCCTCCACTGGGAAAACCAATATTTTACTAATACTTGTGGCTTTCTTCACTCATACGACAACAATTTTATTCGTTCCATTTTTATATCTTGATTTATTTTATAAGCGGATGAGTCCACAACGAATGCTGATTATAGGAGTTTTGGTAGTTGGAGCATTGTTTGTGCTTTCACATTCTGTAGGGTCGGATGACCTAAATGAGGAAACGAATGCCTTAAATTACTCACTACAGAGAATAAAAAATGCAGGTGAAGATGATGTAAAATTTAAGCCATTAGAATTTCTCCTATTCAATATTCCGATGGTCTTTATTGCACTGACAAGGATGTTTAGAAAGAAACAACGGCCTATAGAATATGTAGTTTACAACACATACATTCTATTATTCTTCTTTGTAATGTCAATGACGGGAAATGAATTGGTCCAATATCGGTATTCTTTTTTTACTTATGGTTATTTAGGTATGATAATGCCAATGTTCTGCTTTGAGAAAAGAAAAATAACAAGCGTTTTTTATCCTTTCGTTTCTTTGGTGTTTGTGGCAAGATTCTATCTGACATTTGATAATACGAGTTGGACTTATGACCCTATATGGAAATCATTGGTATTTCCTGAGTTTATAAATACGTTTTTTGTAGGATATGGTGACATATCTCAGTTCTTGATAGTTTAAGAAAATGAAAAAAAATAGGCAAAGTAACATAGAAGTACTTAGAGTACTATGTATGTTCTTGATAGTAATTTCTCATTATATATATCATGGCTTAAAGCAAAATTCTTATGCTTGTTTGGCAGGTATTTATCCTTTTGACATTGGGGTGAATATATCATTTATGGATTATTCATTTATGGAATTGCTGTATTTGATATCGAGGGTGGCTGTAGATTGCTATGTGATGATAACTGGATATTTCTTGATAACAAGGTTGTCGTTTAGATGGAATGGACTGATTTCTGTTTGGTTTCAAACTTTATTCTATTCGGTGTTGATAGCATTGCTCTTTAAAATCTTTGGTCCAATGTCCTCGATGAAAAAGCTACTTTTATCGTTGCTTCCAATTTATTCCAATGCTTATTGGTTTGTAACAACGTATGTAGGGTTGCTGTTGTTGGCACCATTTATATCAAAGGTTGCTTTGAATCTATCTAAACGCAATTATTTAGCTTTATTAATGATATTTTTTTTGATGAATTTTCAACTATTATATGGCTCAATTTTCTCTAATAGGATATTTCAATTTATTGGTTTTTATTTAGTAGGTGGATATTTTAAAATATATGGAATACCTAAAATATGGAAGAACAATTCAAAGCTTGTATATTTAATAGTCTTGCTGTTGCTTTGGACATTAGCTACTTTATATAATTGGATTTTTAATAATCAAAACTGGGATTTGAAATCTTCTGAATATAATGATTTAATATTATTTTTGGCTTTAGCTACTTTTGTGCTATTCCTATGTATGAGTTGTAAGTCTAAATATTGGAGAATTATCACAAGATTAGCACCTTATACGTTTGGTGTTTATTTGATTCATGACAATGAGTTGATTCGGGGAATTTTATGGAGACATGCGACAGTCAATAATTATGGGTTACCAATGTTTATACATTGTTTATTAATATCATTTTGCATTTTTATACTTTGTGTTTTAATTGATTATTTGAAATGTAAGATATTTAAGATGTTGGGTGTACAAGAAAAAATCAATTTAATAATAAGTCGAATTCCAAAAATAGAAATTTAGGTTATGCATATCGTATATGTGACACGAGAATACCCTCCTTCTAAGCGTGGAGGTGGTATTGCTACTTATGTAAAAGAAATCGCTGAGCAAATGGTTAGTCGAGGACATCAAGTCACAGTTATTGCAGCTTCTGATGATACTCGGCTACAATCAGATAAAATGGATAATGGGATAAGAGTTATTCGTCTTGAAGGTGGCGATTTCGTCATTAGAGATATTGAAGAAGTTTCTTTATTCCATCGCTTCCGTTTTTTATATAGATTCTTTAGCTATAGAAAGGCTATCGTTAAAGCAATTAGAAAATTGAATAATGTTGATGTAATAGAAGTAGCAGACTATGGGGCGGAAGGTTTATATTTGAATAAATTGAATATCCCATATACAGTGAGACTTCATATGCAATCTTTATTTGATCTTGACACTCAACGGAAAAGGTCTTTAACTTTAAAAAATGCCATTTTTTATTATTTTTGGAAACAGGAAGAGAGGATTATAAAACGTTGCAAATTTATAACTTCTTGTTCTATGGCTTTGGCGGATTGGAGTATCAGTAATTACCAGCTAAATCCTAAGAATGTAACTATTATCAATAATCCTGTTAATCAAAAGAATATCTCTTCTTTTGACACAGCTTGTATTTTGGACATGAACAAGAAAAATATTGTTTATGTGGGTACAGTATGTGCTACTAAAGGTTGTTATGAATTAGTAGAAGCAGTCAAATTGTTAAAGTCAAAGCTTCCTGATATAGAACTATGGCTGTTTGGAAAAAATGGGTTATGGGCAGATTCCTTAGCTGGAGAAAATAAGTCTAATCCTTGGATTCATTTTTTCGGAAAGATAAATCGTAATCTTTTGTATTCCATATATAAAGAATCGAATGTTGTATGCCTTCCTTCATGGTTTGATAATTTCCCAATGACATGTATTGAGGCTATGCTTGCAGAGGCAATAGTTGTGGGAAGCAAAGCTGGTGGTATGAGTGAAATGTTGGAAGATGGTAAAACTGGATATTTAGTAGAGCCTAAAAATATTGAGGAATTGGAGGAAAAGCTAAATGTGGCTTTGTGTATGGATGATGATAAGAAACAAAAAATGGGCAAAGATGCCAGATCTGTAGCTCTTCAACGATACGCACCAAGTGTAATTGGCGAGCAATTGGAAACTTATTATAAACGAATGATAGATGAAAGTATTATATTGTAACCCATCCTTTTGGGAATACCGCTTGCCGTTTTATATAGAGTTAAATCGGTTTTTTAATGGAAATTTTCATGTTCTTTATTCTACAAAAAGATATTTGGAAAACCATGTGAAAATGTTGCCCAAGATAAAGGAAACTTTAGGAGATAATGCTCATCCATACGAAAATGAATGGATGTATGTGCGTGAAACTCATTCTATGAAAATTAAAGATGAAACTTATCATGCCATCCCCTTGTCATTTGGCTTGTTTCGCCTTATACAAAAGGTCAATCCGGATGTTTTGATAACGGAGGGTTTTTTCCAATGGACACCATTTGTCCAATTATATGGATTGTTTTTTCGCAAGCCTGTAATTGTTGGGTATGAACGAACTCTTTATACTGAAAGACATAATTCTGCGTTGAAGACCTTTATCAGAAAAATTCAAAATCGTTTCATTGCTGGTTATCTGGTGAATGGAAGTGAAACAAAGAAATACCTACAATCAATAGGTGTTTCTACGGATAAGATATTTGTAGGAGGAATGAGTGCGGATAGTGTAGGCTTGAGGAATGCTATCTTAAATTGGGATGTGGAAAAGAAAAAAGATTTTAGGAGAAAATTTATACAGGATGATAAGGGATTGCTGTTTCTTTTCACAGGTCAGATGATATTACGCAAAGGCGTAAATTATTTATTGGCTGCATGGAGAAAACACACGTTGGATTACCCTCATGACAGATTGGTGCTTGTAGGCGATGGGCAATTCTTGAATAAGTGGAAAGAAGAGAGTAGAGATTGTTCATCCATTTTTTTTGAAGGACGTGTAGCCTATGATGACATATATCGGTATTATGCCATTGCAGATATTTATGTACTTCCTACGATAGAAGACAATTGGAGTCTTGTCATACCAGAGGCTATGGCTTGTGGATTGCCTGTTGCGACAAGTATTTATAATGGATGTCATGTGGAATTGGTACATGATGGTGTGAATGGATTTGTTTTTGATACTTACAATCAGGAGTCAATCATTCATGCACTTCATGCTTTTCATCAGGTCGATTTGAAAAGCTTTGGTGAAAAGTCTGTAGAAATAGAGAAGAACTTCAATACAGAGGCTTGTGCCTACAGGGAATATAATGCCATATTAAAAGTAATGCAGAAATGATAAAAGTTTTTCATGTTGTCACCTCGTTTGAGTTGGGGGGAGCGGAACGTGTGGCCTTTAATATATCAAAATCAAAGAGTGCTGGTTTTGAATATCATGTTGTAGAAGTCGTTCATTCTCATTCAGATTTCTCACGTCAGGTTATAGAGGAATTGAAGAAATGTGGCATACGACTTCATTATTCTCCTTTTGGAAATAAAAAGTTAGGCATTTTTTTGTTTTGGATATGGTTTCTGTTCGTTTACCTCAGGCAAAAACCAAATGTGATTCATTCTCATACGGAAATTCCTGACTTAGCTTTATGGATTTTCAGAAAAGTTTCATGGATGTTTGGGTGGATAAAACCTAAGTATATACGTACCATTCATAACACGCAGTTATGGAATGAATGGGGATGGATAGGTAGATGGGTAGAGCCTTATTATATGCGCCATCATTCCAATTGTGCCATTTCATTATCTACTAAGGAAAATTATGAGAAACGTTTTGGCATTTGTGAGGTGCCTATCATATATAATGGTTTGGAAGAGGTGGCTCAAAAGCCTTTTTATGGTATTGTAAAAGGAAAATGTAATATCTTGTTTGCTGGGCGTTTGGAATATCAAAAAGGTATAGATGAACTTATTGCTGTTGTCAAAAAACTAAGCAATGACAACCGTTATTATTTTCATATTGTAGGCTCAGGCTCTTTAGCAGATAAAATGAAAGCAGAATTGGGAAGCATGGATTCCGTAAGTCTTTATGATAAGATTTATGGGTTGTCACAATATCTTTCTGCTTTTAATTATCTCTTTATGCCAAGTAATTTTGAGGGATTGGCTTTGTTGCCAATTGAAGCTTCTCTTTCCAAAACACCTACAATCATAAACAAATGCCCTGGTCTCAAAGATACACTGCCATGTGATTGGGTTTTGACAGTGGTAGGGAATAACGTTGAAGAATATTTGCGAATATTTAAGAAAGTACTACCTAATATAGATGAAACTTTATTAGGTGAGCAAGCTTATTCTTTCGCAAAAAAGAATTTTGGGATAAGAAAAATGCAAGAGGAATATGAAAAAATATATATCGGAAAAGAATAATATGAGGAATCCAAAGATTTCTGTTATTATCCCTTGCTACCATGTCGAAAAAGTTGTTGACCAAATTTTCTCGGATTTAAAGATGCAGACATTCTCTGACTTTGAGATGGTTTTTGTCAATGATGGTGGGGGGGTAATATGACAAATGCCCTTGAAGAAATTGTACAAGAGGACGATAGACGAGTTGTTGTCGTTGATAAAGAGAATGGCGGAGCATCGTCAGCACGTAATACTGGATTGAAAGTAGCTCATGGTGAATGGGTGACTTTTGTGGATCCTGACGATAGACTTGAGCCTTACTATTTGCAAAGTTTGTATGGTTCTGTAGCAGGAACAAAGTCAGTAGTCGGCATAGGTGGGTTTAGACAAAAAGATGTGTGTCGTGGAGAACTGCAAGATTTTCGTATGAAAGGAAATGAAAATGATGTTCCTTTAGAGAAGTGCTATCGTACTTTTTATGGCTATCAAGCGTCTGTTCTTTGGAATAAGATTTATAATTTTGAGTTTCTTCGCAAAAATGACCTTTATCTTGACGAGTCAATAACATTCGCAGAAGATTTGGATTTTAATCTCCGAGTGTTTCAAAGGATTGAAACTGTTGGTATTTGCGCTGATTGTGGTTATTGGTATATCGTGGCTGGAACTTCGGCAACAAACCGCTATCATCATTGTCTTGCAGAGTACTTGAGGAATACTGACGATAAGGAATTTGAATTGTTACGAAAGTTTGGAAGTTCGGAAAACGAACTGCAAGAGAAATCAATAGCACAGGCTCCAAATCGTGTGTTCTTCCTTGTTGTCAACTGTTTCAAGAAAGGTAATGGAATGGACTTAAGAAAAAAGGTAGAAAAAATAAACGTTGATGTATTGCAGGATAAACCACTTATGGAGCATCTTGCCGCAACCAAGGGCAAGCATGGCTTGAAAATAGATATTTGTACTTTGCTTATTCTTAAAAGGAAAGTTTGTTTATTGGTTCTTTTGTATAGCTTTCTCGTAAAAATAAAAAACTATGTTGAAATCTTTCGATAAAAACATTACGAGTCAAATGAAAACTTTGGCTTTTCTCTTGATGCTCATTCATCATCTTTGGCGTGAGCCTGTTTTTGCTCAATTTGAGCCAGTGATTTATGGTCATGTTTTACTTTCCATAGGTTTGATGAGCAAGATTTGTGTGGGGATATTCATGTTCTTGTCAGGATATGGATTGATGAGTTCGACCATTTCGGGGGGGCGAAATTATAGTATCATCAATCGCCTGAAGAAGGTGATGCTTCCTTTTTGGTTGATAGTTTTGATAGTCGCTCCTTTTTTGTTGGCAAATGAAAAAGTTTCATGGGTTGATGTCATGACAGACAGTTTTCTTTTGACAAGCAACATGAATGGTTCGTGGTGGTTTATGCAAACTTACGTTATCTT
>ERZ808275.438-NODE-438-length-17181-cov-8.490949_pt1 | contig 17181 bp, 33 predicted proteins | sample MGYA00520894_ERZ808275 | MGnify/ENA primary metagenome ERZ808275 (study PRJEB31516, sample SAMN03275598) | gut metagenome | biome: mammalia-associated habitat; material: feces | host: Papio cynocephalus | place: Kenya | collected 2012-08-03 ...
TATAGTGATTCTATTGTAATGTGTTATAATAAATAGTTTTTCTCTGATTATGACGCAGCCAAAGAAGCGTTAATAAATAAAAACTCATTACCTGGTGAAGTTACATTTGCTTATTATTATGATAAAAATTCAGAGTATGGTCAAAACGCCATTTTTTCTGTAGGTCCATTAACACAAGGTTCAAATATCATATATAAAAATGCTAATGAAATAGATGCAGTCGTAGATTCTTTAAATGAAACTATTGCAGATATAAATTCAAGTATATCTAATATAGAATAGAATATAAATGTAAGCATAGATTTATATAATACATCTATAAATACATCATTATCTTATATTTCTGATTATATATTAAATATAGAAAATGAAATATAGTTATTAGATGCATCAAATAATGCAAAACATAATGAAATTATAACATATATGGATGATGTTTCTAATAATTTATCTTAGAAAATTAATAAGACATCAAATAATATAATTCAATATATTAATACAACAATATATAAATTAATTTCTGATAATAACACATCAACAAATTAGAATATAATAGATACAAGTACAGCATTGCATGAAATTATATATAATTATAAAGATGAATTAAATAGTACAATTAATGATATATCTATACGTCTAAATAATTTTAGTTTAACAAATAATATTATTTAGGTTCCAAAAAATACAGAAGATATATCAATATTGACTCATCGTTTATTAAAAATAGAAGATGATATTTTACATATAAAAACTAAATTAAATATGACAGAAAATAATTATGGAATATAAAAGTAAATTAGTTTAGGAATTAATTTCTATTTTGGATAAACGAACATATCTCGCAAAGTAGGAATTAAATAAAGCTATTAATTTTGTAAAAACATATGATACATCTATAACAAATTTTATAAATAATGACTAGTTAAGATAGGATAATGTTGTAAATAACAGAATAGATGAATTATCTAGAAAACATACATCTGATTTAACAACTTTAAATAATAATATAGATGATAAATTTACAAATGTAAAATCAGAAGTTAATAAATCAATTAAAGACACAAAACGTGAATTAGAACAAAATATCATCAATACAAAAAATGATACATATGATTATATCGATGATTAGCAGGATTTAACAGATAGATCAATAAGATCTATTGATACTAAATATAAATTATTAGTTGACGATTTATCTACAAGAACAGATACGAGTATACATGATTTATATACAAAGCTTACTAATGGTATTGATGATTTATATTAGAAGTATGATGCATCGATAAAAGATATATCAAGTCGTGTAGATTCATCTTTTAGAACAATGATACATTATATAGATACATCCGTAGCAATTCTAAGAGAACAAACTATTACAAATGCAAAAATATTAGAAGATAATTTAAATGCATCTATTAATAGAATTAAAGGCGGATTAGATGTTAATATTACAAATATATATGATTATATAGACGATTAGTTAGATGATATTGATAATAAATTTGGTGATATTAAAAAAGAACAAAATGTTCAAAATATATCCATAAATGATATAAGTTCTAATGTTGATATTAAATATAAGTATTTAGAGACATTAATTAATAAATCATCCGGTGATATGGGTGATATAGTTGTAGATGGTATAGCGGGATTAAATAAAAAAATCGAAGAACTGACATTAACAGTTAATAATAATTATACTGATGTTACCGGGAAAATTAATAATACAAATACAAGTGTAACAAAATTGGAAGAAGGAACTTCTTCCATTTCTGATACATTAAAAAACCATATAAAAGAAGCTAAAGAATATTAGAATAATACAAATAGTAGTATTAGAACAATAAATTCATCTGTTAATGATTTGGAAAATCTCACAAATAAGTTAAAAACAACAGTTTCTGAACATACAGATAATATAGGAGATTTAAAGAAAAAAGTAGTTAAAAATATAGAAAATATAGATAACGCTAATACATCTATTAATATATTAGAAAGAACTACAAAAAATATAAGTACCGATTTAAATTCATTAAATAAAAAATTTGATACTTTAGTTAATTCAGAAAACACTAATAATGTTATAGACACATTTAAGGAAGTAGAAAGTTTTCTTGATTCTATATCAGATTCAAGTACATTAACAGAAATGTTAAAAAATATGTCTGATGATATTAGTAATAATATTAATATAAAAATAGAAGAATTAAATAAAAATATTACTGATATTAAAACTGATATTACAGGAAATGTTTCTATAGATATTAATGCTATTAAAGATACAATAAAAATAATTAATACATCTATTAATAAAATAGATTCATCATTATTAGATATTAGTACCAAGTTAAATTCATCTATTAATGAAGTATATAATTATGTCAATACTGTAGTAATTAATAATATTAATAGTTCATTTAATACAGTTAATACATCAATATTAGATATATCTAATAGATTAAATAATTTAAATAAGTCTGTCTTATAATAAGACTTTAATTTTTGCAAATGATATTAATTCATCATTAAATGATATTTCTACAAAATTCAATGAATTTAAAGACAATATAATAACTAATAATGAAAATATAAATAGTTCAATAATTAATATAAATTCATCTATTTTAATTATTGATAATTCTATAGATCTTATTAATACATCTATTTTAGATATATCATCAAAGTTAAATGATGCTACTAACAATTTAACAAATACAACAAGTAGAGTTGCAAATTTAGAATTAAATAATGTTACAAGTTTAACTAATACTACAGGTACGGAAACAAATATATGGAATGATGATAATTAGATAAACCAAAATTCATATGTCATTGATAAAAATATATTTAATGTCACAGAAAACGGAGTTAAAATAGAAAAAGAGATAAAAACAGTAAATCCTAATATTATAAAGGAAATTACAAATAATGAGAAAATAATAACATCTACATTAAATAATATTAATTCAAGTATTAATATTATAAATACTAGTGTAAATACATTAGAAACAAACATTGATTCAATTAAAAATGAATTTGAAAATATTGATGTATTAAATACAGAATATTTTAATAATAAAAATGAAGAAACGACAAATGGATTTAATACTATAGGTACATGCTTTGATTTTATTATTGATAATATGTATTATAAAAAGCCAGAAAATATTAATGTGTCATTTAATGTTTCACCAACTAATATTATAAAAGGTAAACGTACAAATGTAATATTTACATATAAAATTAATAATTATACAGATTATATTGAAGATATTAAATATAATAATATCAATACAGATTTATTAGAAAATACAGAAAATTTAATAATAAGTGATAATATTAGCAGAGTATTATATATAAAAACAAATTATAAAGATAAGAAAGGTGCATAGCCTGAAAATAATCCTTATAATATTACGAAAACAGTTATAGCAACATCAGAATTATATTATTGGACATCTGATAATATAGTATTTGAATCTAATTATACAAATGAAAATAAACCTAATTGGGTCTTATATACAGGAACATCATTTACATTTGATAATAAAGGTATTAACAAATATGTGTTCTTTGTATCAACATTAAATAAGCAGGAATCTGAATTCTTTATTTATAAGCATGGTAGTAGTCCTACATTAGGCGGTGGTATTACAAATTTGGGCAAAATAACAATTAAAATATATGATGATATACTTACCTATTATTTATATAGAACGAATAATGTATTAGGAGGTAATTATGATATTAAATTTTAATTTATAAATATAAAAATATAATATTAATATGGCAATACAATTAGCAGATACACTAAGAACTGATAATAATACATATCCCATAGCATTGTCAGAAGAAATAAAAGGTGGTATGCGTGGCGTTGAAACTGTTGATGATTTATAGAAAATAAATAGTGCTTTAATATCTTCTGGTATGCTTGTTTGGGTAGATTCTGAAAAATCATATTATAAGTATACAGATAGTGAATGGAGTATATTAAAAACAGGTTCAATGGGAAATGATAGTGTATAGATATTTACATCTAAACAAATAAAAATTTTAAAAGAACAAGATGCATTACCTGAATAGTATATATGGATACGTACAAAGGATGATATAGATTATGATGGTGAAATAACAGATAATATATATAAAACCACAAAAAATGGCAATTACATTGATATTTTATTTCAAGCTATAAGACAGTTACAAACAGAAGTTGCTAAAATGAGAAATACATTCAAATATGGTATGTATTCTTGCACCAATAAAGAAATGGCAATATCAAATGTTGTTAATGATATGAAAGTAACAGCTGCAGAAGAACCATTATGGGCAATTGAGGAAGATGGACTATCCTATATAGATTCAATAGATTTTAGTGGTAATATAAGCTTAATTAATAAAGATGACGCAATATCTATAGATAATACTTCTGGTACTTATTATGATATAAATACAAAATTATCAGATAAAAAAATATTTTGGAGTCATCAACCATCCGAGACTGATGATGATCTTGTAGGTACATGTGAAGATCCAAAATTATTTATATATTTAACTATAGGTATTAAATAGATTTAGTCATTAAAATATTTTTTAGATTTTTCTTTGGAACTTGAAACAAACGAGAAAATAGAAGATGATGAAAATGATGAAACGCATCAATCTCAAAATATTTTAGGAGACATAACATTTAATAATTTATTACAATCTTCATATGATACTGTTAATATAATGTTATTATTAAACAGAAAATAGGAGAAAAATGGTTAGTTGTATGGTAATAATTATTTATATGTTTCTATCAGTGATTATATAACTAATAATGTTATTTTATCTGGATATTATAATCCAGATGATAAACAATTACATAAGGATATACAAGAATTAAAATACCAATATTTTTTTAGTAAAATATATTTTGGTAATATTATATTAAGTAAATTTACGATATATTCAAGATATTAGGATTTTACAAAATTTATAAATGAAACTGATAAGTCTATTAAACCGAATATACCAAATGATAGTGACTATAGATATAAAGTAGCACATATAACAATTCGTTCTGTTACGGATGAAAAAGAATTATCGGAAATAAAACAATATTTACCTAGTAATGAATTAATATGGGTAGAAGAAACGAGAACATTATGGATTAAAACTAAAAATAAAGTTATACAAATTGGTGGCAATGGTTCATCAAGTGGTGATGACGATAATAAAGATAATATGACAAAAGAAGAATTAATAACAGCTCTACAAGAAATGGGTATTATTTATGAATCTGACAATGGATTAGAATTATAGCAAGCAAAAGTAGAAGATATTACTTTTGTAAATTCTAATTTATCAGAAAAATATGTATATTCATTAGATTCCGAAGGAAATTTACATTCATCAGTTATTCCAGAAACAACTTTGAAAAATAGAATTGATGACTCTAATTTATATGATAATAATACAACGGTTGGAAGTAAAATGAATATCCGTGGATTTGTAGCGAATCTTGTATGTAAAGAACATGGCAAAGATGCAAATTCAACTGGTGCAATTATGGATGAAACAGACCGTATTCATATTTCTCAATTCTATGCGCCATTATCAACGGATATTGAAGAAGGAAAAATAGGATGTTCACATGCATTCATTGAATTGACAAATACATCAAAATACGATTTTCAATTAGATGGATGTTATTTGCATTTCTTTAGTTTAAGCGATCAATCAAAAGAAACATATTATAAATTAGCGTTATCTGGAGTAATACCTGCAGGAAATACTTTCTTAATCAGGGGGAAAAAATATATAGATTATAAAAATTCAAATGTATTTATAAAAGTAGAATCATATGATTAGGAATGGTTTACTGATAAAGATACATTAATAGATTTAACAGTAAACGTATCTTATAAAGCATATGGATTAGCTTTAACATATGGAGATACCGTAAATGGTGAATCCATTACGCCTACAACAATATTAGCAAAAACGGATACATCAAAAACATGTTTATATGTTGATAATTATATAGATGGTATTTTATATTCTATTTCGGCAGCAAATATACCAGAATCGCATAGAAGATGGGCGATATATCAAGCGGGATATAATGTTCAATCAAATAGTTTATTTAGAGAAACATTTTTGTTAGATCCTGCAAAACAAGGTTTTCAAGCATTACAATCAGCATGTAAAGATACTTCAAGATCAAGACATGCAAAAGATACTGACTTTACAATGTTATCATTGGCAAATGAATTTATAGAATTCCCTAAATCTTATAATATAAAAGCAGTATCAGATTATACTCCAAAAGCATCTTATGAACATAAAACAGTTATTACTGAAAAATCAAATATTGATTTAAATAAACCAAATATGATTACATGTGCATTTGGTATAGATATGTTAAAAACAAGATGTTTTAACTGGATTTCTGGTGGTATATTTGATGAATTCATTTGGATAAGAGAAAAAGGTACATCAGAATGGTAGTGTAGATATGAATCGTATACAAGTTCTAAATGCTCTATATAGACAGAAAAAATAAATGAAAGTATTACAAAGAAAACTTTTGATGAAACCGATCAAAAATAGAAAGAAGTTAAACAATATATTTATGATAGAATAACCGGAATATTTCCTGGTACAAAAACACAATATACTGCGCATAAAGTAATAATAAATTTACCAACTCCTTCTTCTAGTACTAAAGTATATGAATATTGTGTAGGGCGTTCATTATTAAATGGTAACCCTGATCCAAATCATAGTAATCTTAATAATTTATATACATTTACAATGTATGCAAATACATATATTCCAAGATTATATCAAACAAGTGATCAACAAGGGTTTCATTGGATAGAATATTAGGTATGGACCGGTGCGGCGATAAAAATAAATGAATATATAAACAATACAAAATCTGATAAATATATACCTGTATTAGTAAATACTGGTGATATGACTCAATCTGGTTCTCGTATTTCGGAATGGTATGATTATTATGAAGCTGGTAAATGTTTATTTGATCATCTTGAACAAATGTATGTTGTTGGTAATAACGACCTTGCAAATATAGATCCTACTATTTTAGGAACAGGAGATGATGCAGGTAAATCAAATTCATTCTATTTCCATGTATTTTATTGTTATGAAGTTGATGATTTTAGTGGAACAGATTATCCTATTGTTAATAAAAAATATATTCCATCATTATATTATTTTGGTACATCTGATTATAGGTTTATAATGATTAATTCTGAAATCACATCAACATGCGCAAATTAGTGGTTTGATTTAGGCGATTATAATATATACACCGGTTATACAATTGGTTCTGGAAATAATACATATAAAAGTGATTCAAATTGGACACCAATTTATGATAGATTATTTGCTATTATGAATAATTTTAATGGTAAACAATTTATTACAGCATGTCATGAAATGCCATTTACAGTTATTACAAAAGCAAATATTAAAAAATCTTCGGATATATTAATCGCTCAAAGAAGTGCTTCTGGAACATCTCTTGTAGGTTCTCATTTAAATTCTATAACTGCATCTGACACAGGATATGGATTTAATTGGTTCTCTCGTTTACTTGAATATTTTGCGAATAAAAATAAGACAAAATTATGTATTGGCGGACATAAACATACATATGCTATGACATTCCCTATTCGGGAAAACTATACATATACAGAAGGTGGTATATAGAAATATTCTAAAGATGGACCAATGAGTATGTCTTCAACTCTTAATAATGATATAGAAAAATCCGTAACATGGGTAAGAAAAATGAAATATGATGAAGACAAATGTATATATACAGAAAACAATAATGGAGAAAATGTAAATACAAGTAAATTACCATATATACCAAAAGAAGTATATAGTATGAATTATGATGCGACTACAACAATTGCAGCAGCTTCAAAAACATTGGGTGGATTTTTACCTTATCAATATTTAAGTACATTAACAAATCAAAATGCTATAACATATTTAATGTGTCAAGCAACAGGATATAAGTATTCATCTAATAAAGAATTACCTGCATATACATAGGCTTTTTCTGAACTTATACCTTAGACGACCGCTAATGAAAAACCAGCGGCTTCATAGAAGTATCCTATGTTCATAGATATTATGTTAAATGATACAACTATTAGTTTTAAATTAATAATGGTAGATAATATTTTTGGTGATAAGCAAATATTTACATAGAAAATATATGGAACAAAGTCAAGTGAATTAAAATATATGCAGTTATAGAATAATTCATTATATGGAGAATGGGTTTCTAATGATACAAATCTTAAATCATTATAATTATAAATTAAAAATAAAATGTTAATATTATGAAATTAAATGGAGTTGATAATATTATTACAGATAAAGATATTATTGTTACTACTGGATGATCCAGTAGTAACAAATCTTTAGCAACTGTAATTGAATCACAATAGGAAAATATAGATGAACTTAAATCTAATGTTAAATGGATCTACAAATATGGTGGTGTTGGATCTGGTTCTGGTGGTGGCGGTTCAAATTCTCAAGGAACATGGAAAGCAATAATTAATGTAAATAATAAAAGTGTGAAAAATAATGATAAGCTTGATTTATCAGGAAGTATAGTAAGTGGTGCTGTTACAGCAACAGTAAATGTAAGCATATCTAATCCATCTAGTGGTGGATATAGATTTATATTATATTATTCATATGATGGAAATGATTATCAATAGTATTCAACTCCTTTAATTCCAGATAATATGTTTACAGCTGCATTTACAGTAAGATTAACACAGAATAATGATTTAAATATTAAAATAACTGATATTGAAAATTCAACTACTGTATATAAAATAACATATTTTATATATGGATATACATGTAATATTCAACCATTATATATAAATGATGATAATAATGAAATTTTAATTACATCTAATAATTTTAAACCTGGATTATATAAAAATGGTATAATATTTAGGGTAAGTATAAAAAACTATGCATAGTTCACTATTAATTATAATTCATTAAATACAATGAATTATACAATATATAAAATTAACAAGAAAAGTCCAGATAGTTATCAATCAACTATATCTGATTCATAGTCTTATTATTTAAAAGATGAATATAGAGGCTTTATACATAGAGATACAACGGAAGTTATATTAGATTATTTAATTTCATATTCAGATTTAGTAAATGAATTAAATTACGGTAATCATTTATTTACTATTAATCTAGATGTTTTATCTGGATCATCAGGTGAAACTACAAAAACACAGTATACATATGAATATACAGATACTCCAGATACATAGAAATATATTATATGTTTACCAGCAACTGATGCAGGTACTATATATACAGAAGACCCATCATCTATTGCTATTAATGAATTAGAGGAATCTGCATTTTTTATAGGAAATAAAGTTACATTAAAGTTTAGACCTTTTAATTATTCTGCAAATGAAATTTAGATTTCATATAAATTAGAGAATAAACATAATCCGAATAATATAATTACATAGACTAGTACTTTTAGTATTTAGAATGGACGTTATACAACATAGAGTTTTGATGTATATGAAGGTATTAATAAATTAATTATTAATGATACTATTATACGTTATTATTATGGTAAAAAACTTAATGCTTCTATATCTTGGTATAATAAAAACAAGCTTGGCGATACATTCGGTAATATTTCAAAAAATGATTGGATTAAAAATTCATTTTTTAGATTTAAATTAGATTTATCAGAAAATTTAAGTTCAATTGAATTATTAAAGACTGCAAATAAAAATGGTTTTATTCAATTTTTTAAGAATAATAATACAAAGAAAACAATAATAGACCTTTGGGGTAATAATATTAAAGATAAAGAACAAATATTTACATCTGATAAAAAAAATGATATGCATTTTGCTATAGGCTTTTAGTATTCTTATTCAAATGATATAAATGATTATTTATTTTCACTAAAGGATAATGAGAATAATACAATATTTACTATATATTAGAATAATATTACATATGACCATTTTTTATCTCATGGAACAGCAAATATTTATATACCAAATACAGTGAATTTTTCATCAGGTAATAATGACGAATATCATTTGTTGGATATTTATATACGTAAGTTAAATCCCATGATAATACCAACATCTAATCCAAATAATCCTGAAAAAATGGATGATATAGAATATAATATATGGGAAATATCAAATTCAGTAACAACTAAAAATGATTAGGAATTATATTATGTTGAATTCTATATTGATGGTATAGCAGATGGTATAATACAATATTTTTCAGTATCATTTCCATATATAAGATATATAGAATTTAATAATATTAATATATATTATAATTTATTAGAATTGGCATATATAAATAATAGTAATTTACATTTTACAGATGTAGATGTTGTAATGTATTGGTATTCATATAAATTATAGTTGACAGAGGACAAAGGTATTAGTGATACAAATAAAAAACTTATTACATCATTATCTAATATTGAAGCACGTACAGCAGATGCTACAGTATCAAATAAAAGTTTATCTTATAAACATAATTTATTAAAAATAGATGAAAACTATTTAAAATAGATTACTTTAAATTCTTATTTACCAATATATATATTTAATGTTAGACATTTAAATTCAGATGATCAAGGAAATACTATATTTTTGTGGATTAATAAGCAATATAAGGAGACTGGTGAACATATGACTAGTTGGCCCATTGCATCATCTACAAATGAAGATGGCACTGAACATTATACAGGTATTTCTTATATAGCACCTGGTAGTAATAATGAAGTAAAAATAAAATTTCCAAAAGATAATAATACAACAACAACTTGGGATTAGGCACAATTTAAACTAGATATTCAAGGTTCATCAACAAGAGGAAATCATGGTAAAAACTTAACATTAGGATTAAATAAGTTATAGGATACTACATTTTTATTTTCTCCGAATTTTAAAAATGATGATTCAGATACATATTTACCTGAAGAGGAATTTACTTTAAAAGCAGATATTGTAGACTCTGGACATTCAAATAATACTGTAATGGGTAAATTTATAAATGATAATACTACTAAATTTGAAACATATAGTAAAGGAAAATATACAAATTATATTAAGAATTGTTTGGAAGGCTTTCCTTGTATTATTATTTTAAATGTTGACTATGAAGTTTCAGGAACATAGAATGAATATTATTTCTTAGGAATTTATAATTTTAACTTAGGACGTGGTTCATATTCAAACTTAGGTTATAGAGACATTTCTGTATTTGATGACGGATTAAAATCAGTGTCTGATGAAAATCCATTTATATTTTTTGAAAAAGAACCAGAAAAATTATAGTTAATTAATAATTTTGGTGGTGCTGAAATAACTGGTAATAGTCCTAAATTTGATTTTTCACAATGGGATAATACTATATTATTTCAAATGGAAAATGAGAGTGATGGTAATAAGTACATGTGGGATGATATTGTAACAACTTCTAATTCACTTGGTTCTTTCCAAACCGCATTACAATTATTTATTAAAGACGTTGCATTAAGTGGAGGTTATATATTTAATTATTTAGGTAAGACATTAGTTGATCATACCGTATGGGACAATAGTCCTTGGACTATGATAAATAGTGTTCCGGATCCAAGAATATAGTATATGCGCACGTCAAATAATTAGTTTAATGAATTTATAAAGAAAGAAGATGTTGATGTTACATCTGGAGAAAATAATTGGATGTATATATTTGATAAAACAATGCATGATACGGAAATAGATTCATAGCAATATAGAACACGTTTAGATTATACATCAGCATTGGAATATTATGTTATTTGCATGACATTTGGTTTAGTAGACTCTGTTTAGAAAAACTTAAATGTAAAAACATGGACATTAAATAATAATAATTTCCAAGATCCTGTCACAAAACAATCTCGCGCTAAATTTTATATAGCATTCTATGACATGGATACATGTTTGGGTATTGATAATGATTCAAATGAAACATCTCCATTCTGTTTTTCAGACTTCTGGTATAGTAAAGAGGAAGGTTCTGATAATTTATATACATTAACTGATACAGCAGTATATAGAGATTTTTATGATGTTAAATTAGCTAATGAAATTGGTTACGATATACCATCATCTTCATTATTTAGTATAGTTAAATATGGCACATCTGTATATAAAAAAGCATTTCCTGAAAAAGATTTAGAGCAAACTGATTATCCAACTCCTACAGATTTATGGGCTCGTTATAGACTTGCTGATAAGAAACTATATGATTTACCAGGTACTGGATGTTTACCAAATGTTGATTATTTTATGAATAATTATTATAAAAAACATTTAGAGGGCGCATCTGAAATTATATTTAATTTAAATTATGATGCAAAATATTTTGTATATAATTATTTAGAATCATGGGAAATACCAAATGATATTAAGAATAGTATTGGTACATATAAAATTCAAAATACATTAACTGGTTATCAAGAAGCATTCCATTAGGATGCAACAAAATTTAGAGGTAGATCTATTAATAGAATATATGATTGGTTAAATTCTCGTATTCATATACTTGATGCATATTTTAATTTACAAAATGCTACAGAATTCATTAGTGTTAGTAATGATGAAAAAAATGCAGTCACCTTATTAAATATTCCAGAAGTTCTATACTCTTATGTATTAAACAACGAAGATGTATATGTAACTCGTCAAATATTTAATCCAGCTGGTCGAACAAAAATGAATTTATCTGGTACTATAACATTGCAGCTAAAAGCATTGAAATATACACCTATCATGTGTATGATTGGAGGTACTATTTATGGTCGTTATTTATTAAAAAATCCTGCATATACATATACTGTTTCTTTCTCCGGTACAGGTAATGTTGATGCTGTTTTAGCAGGTTCTAATAATTTAACATATATTAGTGATATTACTTGGGTTACTCCTGTAACATTAACAATAAGTTCAAAATATCTTACATATATAAATGGAAATAGTCCTAATACTTCAGTAACATTTAGTAATGGTAGTATTGATTGTCAATCTATATAGAATATAACATTAACAGGTAAAAATTATAAAGGTTCATTAAAATTAACATATGATGAATCACAAAATAAATTAGATACATATGCAAATTTATAGACTATTAATTTATCAGGCTCTCAAATTTCATTAGCTGTATCAAACGAACCTGTATCATATATAAATATGAGTAATGTAAATACAACATCATTATCTGTATATAGTTGTAATAAACTTATAAAACCATCAGATAATAAAGAAGCAATTGAATTAACAAATGCAGTGTTTACATCGTCTGTTTCATTACATATAAATTGGTCAAAAGATATTCAATTAGATAATTTTGAAACGCCAGAATTAAATATATCATGTACTTATCCTGGAGATAAAGGTAAGAATACTATTGTCATAGATGGTTCTAAATATAAATAGTTAACAACATTAAAAAATGTAACTATTAACGGTTATAAAATTATAAAAATATGTAATATTCCAAATTTACAAAATGTGACTATTAATGATCCAGATAATGTGGAAATGTTAATTATTGGTAAATGTTGTACATATAGTAACTTAAAATTTACTTGCAATTCAAATACTATAGGATTAGTAGATTTAAGTAAATTTACATCATTAACTGAAATTTGCTTTTCACAAACATTAAATTTTGAAAGAATTATATTACCTAATACTGTTAACTTAAAAGGCGGAGATTTTTCTTATTGCACATAGTTAAAATATGTTGATGTTGTAAATAATGGTACATTAGTAATTAATGGAAACGGTAAACGTCATTCTTATACAAATCTAACAAATAATACTATACTCGATACTGGTACAGATGGTATTTTTTATGGTTGTAATTCATTTACATTATCAAGGAGTGAATCAAATAACGGAATATTACCTATTAAAATAGGTTCTAATGTAACATCATTGTCTCATATGTTTTGTCCTAATAATGCAAGGTCAAATGCTATATCATTTGAAAAAATGATAGCATTTATAGATAGTATTCCTTAGGATAATAATATTACAGATATTTCTTATATGTTCGCTGACCAAACTGCATTTAAATTAACTAAAGAACTGTATATTGCAGATACGAAAGCAAATAAGTCTACTTTAAAATTAGGTAAGTTTCATAAAGTATCAAATGCACAGGGAGTATTTTATTCATCTGCTGCAGTGTATATTAATTAGTTGGTATGGTACGAAAGTAATTAGAAAAAATATGTATTTGGAGGTGATTCATCTGTAACAAGTTTAAATATTTCTTATATTTTTAATAATAATGGTTCATTTACATTAAATGCACCAATAGATATATATTATCCAATATTAAAAAAGATTACAAATTTTGGAAATTGGTGGTATCATCAAACAACATTTAACCCTATATATACCAATACATCATAGACATTTAAAGTTGCTACAATTCTTACAGAAAAGAAAAAGCAAGAAGCTGAATGGAAAGATAAGCAATATTATACTCGAACATATACATATAGTGGAACTTGTGGTGAACGTATCACTAGTACAGTGTCATTAAGAAATGTTTTTATAGATGAAACAAAAACTAATTTAAATTCATTAAATATAGATGATGAAGATAATCTTGATGCAGTATATCCAGAAAAAATGACATCATTACAAGCATTTAGTTTTGGAGCAACGTCAAATAATGATTATACATGTGCAAGATGGAACTTATATGGATTTATTACAAAAAAATGGAATATATCATTATTACGAGGAATTTTAAATTATAATAATGGTTTAAAAGTTGAAGAATACGAAGATGTATTTGCTAATAAATTTATGCCAACTAATTTGAAATTAATATATGATTCATTACAGTTCTTACCAATTGATTCTAATAAGAAACAAATAATAATTGATGTTGATAGATTTTTTGATTTTGATACATATATGAATCAAGCTGCGCAATATAATAATGATAATAATTAGTATATATTTTATAATTCATTTAGATTTTCCAAATTAATATATTCAGATATATTTAAAAAATGGTTGATTAAAATTATATAGTTTAATAATACTCATATACCATATATACATAATGTATTTTCTAATACAAAATTAATAGTAACATCAAATGAAGCAAATAATGAATGTGATTTTAAATTATCAACAATATTTAAAGAAAATAAAAAATCATTAAAAGAAAATAATAATATTAAATCTATAAATTCATTATTTTATAATTTACATTGTTATGAAAACGGTAGAGATTATACGGATGAAAGTAATATATTATATATGCAATTTGGATATGATATATTTAAAATATTCCCTAAGTTAACATCATGTTCTTATACATTTGCTAATTGCTACTTATTCGAAGCCATACCGTTTAATGTATTTAATAAACGACAAGCTCCTAAGTATTATTATTATTATAAAGATGAAGGAGATGATTAGGAACGTAAATATATTAAATATATAGAGTATAATTATTCAAATACAATGGAAAATGTTTCATATTGCTTTAGTAATACGAGATTCTATTGTAAATATAAAGCAAATAATTCTTTTAATATAATAGATTCAAATAATGAAAATGTAATATTAACAGCTGGTGTTAACTCATATGTATATTAGAAATTAGTCGAAGTAAGAAATGACGAAGGTGAATTAATAAGTTCACATTATGAAGACGATGGAAACCCTGTTGTTTTATTAAATAATTTAGTTGTTTATAATGGAAAAACCGGATAGTCATCAGTTACATTATATCCTTCTACTGAATATACAGATACTTTAAATTTACATGGTACATATTTTATAGGATCACATACTATTGCAAATAAAAATCAAATTGTTGATTCATTTAATTAGCAATTACCTATATCTGGAAATGCTACAAAAGATTATAATTATAATGATTCATTAATTGTACCTCCAGATTTATTATATGGTTGTACTTCATCTGCAACATTTTTAAATATTGTAGAATAGAATTATACGACAAATAAACTTATTGGTATAATACCTGAGCATTTAATTAAAAATATTCAAAGTATCAACAATAACGATAATAACATTTCTATATTTAATAATTGTATTATAATACCAAGATATATTGGAACATATGTACAATATGCAGAAAAAGAAGTCGAAATCGAAGATTCTTCAAATGATTCTTCTTCAAATGAACCATAGTATGAAACTGTAAAATATATATAGAAAACATATAATATATATTCATTTATACCAGAACATTTTGTAACTAATAATACCGTAAGAAATCTTTATGGATTAACTTCTTCATTTAATATTCATTGGCCAAAACAATCAAGTATGATTAATGGAGAACGCGTAGATTATGATTTTTATGTTATGTCAACGACAAAATCATTCCATAATCAAATTACAAATATAAGTTTCAGCAACTATAACTATAACTATAACTATAACTATAACTATAACTATAATGAGTATAATAGAGGTATTCACTTTAATTTACAATGTACATACACTGAAGATATAGATACAGTATATAGTGAAGAGTAGAAAAAAGATATATTTGGTGAATTATATGAGAAATACCCTAATATTTGCAGAGTATTTAATACATTTAGTACTGGAATAAATTTAACAGTATTTAAGAATTTATATGTTACTAATTTAATAAATTCAATATATATATTACACGGATATTTTGGAAATATTATTCAAGGTGCTACAGTAGAGAATTTAAAAATTAACTCTAATGGTTATTGCATTAATATTAGTAATAATAATAGTAATAATAGTAATAGTATTAGTTGTAATGCAATATTCCCATCAATGAATAAGAATATAACTAATTTCATTAATATTAACAATTATAGATATTATTTGTATAATACATAGGTTGAAAACTCTAATATAAAATATTATTAGAATGTATATTCTAATTATTTAATATTTAGAGGTGATACTGTTCAACGTCCACAATATTTAGATATTGAATAATATTTTTATGAATATAATTAAGAGAGATATAGTATATCTATATCTCTCTTTTTATCTAAAAATAAATATAAAAAGAATTTTTATGAATATA
>ERZ808275.441-NODE-441-length-17120-cov-3.518019_pt1 | contig 17120 bp, 14 predicted proteins | sample MGYA00520894_ERZ808275 | MGnify/ENA primary metagenome ERZ808275 (study PRJEB31516, sample SAMN03275598) | gut metagenome | biome: mammalia-associated habitat; material: feces | host: Papio cynocephalus | place: Kenya | collected 2012-08-03 ...
GGCACAGCGACGGCCGCCAAGGAGCCGCCGGCTGTGAAGCAGGAGGGCGACCTGTGGCTGTGGAGCGAGGACGGGAAAGCCCCGTGGAAGCTGATGCGGTATCAGGGGATCAAATGGTATGAGCAGAAAGAGGGCTATGCCTATGGCGACGTGCTGCGGTATGGCACGGCGGCCCCGTGGGGGCTGGCCTACTGGGACGGAGCCAAGTGGCAGGACATGGGGCACAAGAGCTTTGGCGGACTGGAAGCCCGGTATACTGCCAGCGGGACGGCGGTGGTCCGGCTGCAGGACGGCTGGGTGGACGGTGAGCCGGCGGCGGAAAACACGCTGTATTGCGCAAGCGTGGACTTCCGCAACTATTTTCGGGAAGGCGACGCGGTGACCCTGTCGGGCCTGACGGGAGAAGAGAACAATAAACGCCCGATCATCCGGGAGATATCGGAAGACGGGCACGCGCTGCGGTTTTACGAATATACCTTTGAATTTACAGCGGACAACTATCAGACGGAGACGGGCAGCGAGAAGAGCGAAGCCAGCCTGCGCGCGGACAAGTATATGGCGCAGTCGTATCAGACGCTGGACGGCGGGGACCGGTTCTTCTGCAACCAGAACGTGAAGATTGCGAACAGCTCGGACGGCGCAGTGGCGGCGGTGGGCAAGTATTTTATCACGCTGGCGGACAAGGCGCAGAGCGAGGCCACGGGGCGGATTATGTACCATGTGACGGCGGCGCAGTTCAACGGCAGCTATGTGGAGCTGACGATGGAGCGCATGGTGCGGCAGGGGTATCAGGCGCAGGAGACGGGCGTGACGATCCGCCGGACCGTGCCGGACATGGACTTTGTATGCAGCAATGAGAACCGGCTGTGGGGATGCAGGGGCGACCACATCTATGCCAGCAAGCCGGGGGACGCGTTCAACTGGAACGTGTTTGACGGGCTGGCCAGCGACAGCTGGGCCGTGGACGCGGGAACGCCGGGCCGGTTTACGGGGTGCGTGAGCTATCTGGGGTACCCGATGTTCTTTAAGGAGCAGGGTGTGTACAAGGTGTATGGCAGCATGCCGAGCAACTTTGAGCTGATGGCCAGCGTGACGATGGGCGTGATGGACGGCGCGGGGGAAAGCCTGGCCGTGGCTGGCGACGCGCTGTTCTACCTGAGCGGCACGGGCGTGTGCGCCTATACGGGCGGGGCGGCGGCCTCGCTGGCGGCGCCCTTCGGCGAGGCGCGGTATTGCGCGGGCGTGGGCGGCAGCACGGGGCTGAAGTACTACATCAGCATGCAGGACGAAACGCAGGCATGGCACCTGTTCTGCTATGACACGCAGAACCGCACCTGGCACCGGGAGGACGGCAGCCAGGCCGTGGGGATGGCCAGGACGGCGGACGGGCTGCACCTGCTGACGAGCGGCGGCGCGCTGCTGCGGCTGGACGCGGCGGACAGCACGGAGACAGTGGAGTGGATGGCGGAATTCGGCGACATGACGGACGGCGACCCGAACCGGAAGGGCGTGGGCCGGTTTCAGATACGGCTGGAGCTGGGCGCAGGGGCAGAGCTGTGGGTGGAGCTGAAGGACGAGACCCGGCAGAGCTGGCAGACGCTGCTGCACACCCGGGGCCGCCGGAAGAAGCAGAGCATGGTGCTGCCCGTGATCCCCCGGCGGACGGACCACTATCGCCTGCGGCTGCGGGGGAAAGGGGAATGTGTTGTGTACAGCATTGCGCGGGAATATTACGCCGGAAGCGACTGGCGGTGACGAGGAGGCGGAAACATGGCGTATACCTATGACGACTTTGTGAGAAAGGCCAACGAGGCGGGGATGATCAACCAGTTTTCCAGCTATGATCTGGATCTGGCGCGGCAGTATCCGGAATTTGGCCTGTCGATGCTGGGGCTGAAGCAGAGCTATGCGGGGGCGGGCTCGGAGCAGGAGCGGATGCTGCTCAACGAGCAGGCCAACCAGCTGCGCAGCAGCTATGGCAACTATACCGGCGGACGGGACGGCAGCCTGTATATCTCCAACGGGCGCAGCCCGGGCAGCTACCGCAGCGGGTATGAGGACGCGATGGACAAGGCGCTGGCGGATTTGAACGGGTATGGCGGCTTTGACTTTCAGATTGAGCGGCCGGCGTATGAGAGCCGGTATCAGCAGCAGATGGACGCGCTGCTGGGTGAGATTACGAACCGAAACCCGTTTGAATACAATCAAGACACAGACCCGGTGTGGAGCGCGTATAAAAAGCAGTATCGCCGGGAAGGGCAGCGGGCGACGGCGGACACAATGGCGCAGGCGGCGGCAATGACCGGCGGCGTGCCCAGCAGCTATGCAGCCACGGCGGCGCAGCAGCAGGGCGACTATTACGCGGCGCAGCTGAGCGACATGCTGCCGCAGCTGAGCGAAAACGCCTATAACCGCTATGTGAACGAGTACCAGATGAAGCAGCAGGACCTGAACGCCGTGCAGGGCATGGAGCAGCAGGACTATCAGAAGTATCTGGACGCGCTGGGCCAGTGGAACACGGACCGGAGCCTGGCCTATAACCAGTGGCAGGACGTGTATAACATGAGACTGAACGCGCTGAACGCCCTGTCGGACCGGGACAGCACGCTGTATGGCCGGGCGCTGGACGAGCTGAACTGGCAGCAGAGCCAGGGACAGGCGGCGGACGAGGCGCAGAGCCGGGCGCGGGAGATCGTGGACAGCATGCTGGCTGCCGGAGGAAGACCCTCGGCGGAGCTGATTGCCCAGAGCGGCTATCCGCAGGAATATGTGGACACGCTGGCCGCCTATTATGCCCGGCAGGCCGCCGGCAGCGGCGGCGGGTATTCCGGCGGCGGAGACAGCGGGGACGCCTATGCAAGCCTGTTTGCTGCCATGCGGGACAGCGGCATGGATCCGCTGGACTATCTGCTGGCCAGCGGGTTTGACAGCAACGGGTTGATCAACACGATCCTGCCGCGGTATGAAGCCTGGCTGAACCGGAACCCGGGCAGCGCCGCGGAGATGCCGGTGCAGAAGCCGTGGAACGAGAGGCAGTATCAGATGTTCCTGGACGAGCTGGCCGTGATGAATGACAAGGAAGCGATTTTGAACATGCTGGAGGACGCGAGCCGCAACGGCAAGATTACAGAGGAGCAGGTGCGTCAGCTGGCGAAGCAGTACGGAATCCGGCTGTAAAAAGACAGGAGGCAGGACATGGCGATTAACTGGGACAATGTGTGGAAGCAGAACACCGGAGAAAGCCGCCCTGCACAGCGCAGCGCCACCCGTGAGGGCGGCGCTGCCGTGACAGGGGCGATTGACTGGGATGCGGCGCGGGCGCGCGTGCAGGCGGAGAAAAAGCAGAACCGCATGCAGGAAGTGAAGGCGGCCAGCGAGCGGCGCAGGGAAGCGGAAGCAGAGCAGCAGCGGCAGAAGCAGGCGCGCATTGACGCCGGGCGGCAGGCCAACAAAATGAAAACCCTGCCGCAGCTGATGGAAGGGTATGCGCCGGAGGAAGCGGCGGCGCTTTATCAGCGGCAGAGCTGGCACCCGGCCGGGGGATCGCTGGTGCTGTCGGACGAGGAAAAACGCGCGCTGGGCATGGTGAATGAAAACGGCTTTGTCTATGGCGGTGTGCAGCCGGAATCGTTGGGCATGAGCCGGGACGAATTTGCGCAGCTGGTTGGGCCCAAAGCGCAGGAACCGCAGCCGAACGCGGTCCGGGACGAAAAGAAGGTCGGCCGCTGGGAACGGAACATGAACTCGACCAACTACCCGGCTGGCATGTTTGCCGCGGGCATGATGAGCCAGCCTGCTTCGATCCTTGCAGGCGCAAAAACGGCGCTGGGCGACGCGGTGACAGGCGGGCGTGTGTCGGATGACATGCAGAAGCTGGAGCAGTATTTTGCGGAAAACCCGGATGTGCTGCGCCGGTGGATGGCGGGGGAAAACGGCGCGGCCTGGCTGATTGCGCAGGAGACCGGCATAGACGAAGCGGCGATGAGCGCTTATAAAACCGCCTATTTCAACGACTGGATGCGCGGCGCGGTGGAGGATAACTTTGGCGCAGGAGTGAACGACAAGTTTAAGAATACGGTGGGTAACTGGGCGTATACCATCGGCGCGCAGGTGCCGGGGCTGATCTACTCCGGGTTTGCCGCGCCGGGCGGCGGCGAAAGCGGCGGAATTGTCGGGGCGGTGATTGACGCCGCCAGAAACAAAGCCGGCGTGGTGGACGCGGCCGGCAAGGCGACGGTGGATGCGCTGAAGGGCAATGTTGCCACCTGGCTGATCGGCGCGGGCAGTACCGGCGGGAAGATTGCCGAGCTGGCCAGAACGCGCGGGTATGACCCGAAACAGTATCTGACTGCGCTGGGAAACGGCTTTGCGGAGTATTTTACCGAAGGCCTGTTTGGCATTTCGGACGCGGCCAGCATTCAAAAAATCTGGGACGGGGCAGACGGCACAGCGCAATCGGTTGCCAGGGCGATTGGCCAGTGGCTGATGAGCGGCGCCGAGGAAGGCCTGGAAGAGTTTGTGAACGTGCCGATGAGCCGGTTTGCGGACCGGATCACGGACAAGAGCGTCCCGCTGGTGGGCGACGGCGGCCTGTTTGATATCCGCGAGATGGTGCGCAACGGTGTGGACGGCGCGATTGTCGGACTGCTTATGGGCAGCGTGGGTGCGGTGACGGCCATTGACAGTAGCATCGGCAGTGCGAAAAACGCGAGGATGGCAGCGGAACAGCTGAACCGCGTGATCGAATTTGTTCCGGAGCGCGTGCGCCCGGACCCGATGGACGTGAGCAAAGCGACGCCGGAGAGCGTGCAGAGCAAGGAAACGGAGGTTCTGCAGGCGCTGGAGACGGTGGCAAACGAGGCGATGGCCCAGACGGAGGCAGAAAACCCGCAGGGCGCGGAGAACGATGGCAGGCTGACGCTGCCGACGCTGGAGGATACACCGCAGCCGACAGCGGAACGGGGCGCAGAAGCGAATACAGAGCCGGTGGAGAGGCGGGCTGTGGCGGAGCAGACAAAAGCCGACCCTGCACAGGCGGAGACGGAAGCAGCTGCCCCCACGGCGGACGCGGACGAGATGCTGGAGCAGCGGGCGGACTATCAGGCGCTGGAACAGGCGGCGCGGCGCGGCGAGCTGGCAGGCGAGGAAGAGTACAACCGGCGGCTGGCGGCGATTGTACGCAGCGACCCGGCGCTGGAGCAGGCCTATACCGCGCAGTATGGCGCGGACTATCTGCAGTGGATGGAAACCCCCACGGCGGACGCGGAGAACAACGGCAGGCTGACGCTGCCAAGCGCGGAACGGGGCGCAGAAGCGAATACAGCGCCTGTGGAGCCGATGTCGGTGCAGCAGGCGCGGGACGTTCTGAGCGAATTTGAGGGAACGGTGCAGCTGACGGAGTCGCAGCAGCGCATGGTGAATGCGGCGCGGGAGACCGTGCAGGAATGGGAAAACGGAATAGGACAGCCCGTTGGGCAGACAGAAAGGACGGAACAGAATGATGGAACAGAACAGACAGCAGCAGCCGCAGAAGCAGGAGCCGATCCTGCTGTTCGAGGACAGGAACGGGAATCTGCGGAGAATGACGCCCTCGCAGATCGAGCGGTGGCAGGCGGCGGGCAGCCCCGCGCTGCCGGGCAGAGCCAGTCGAAAACCGCAGCAAGACGATCGCTGAAGGCGGAGCAGCTGCGGCTGAAGCCGGTGAGCACAAAGAGCCTGGGGCTGGAGAACGGCACGGACCGGGCGCGGGTGACGGTGTATCCCCGGGAAGCCTGGGACGCGGAGCTGACGCAGGCGGCCAAGGCGCTGGAGGACAAGGGCTATGAGGTCCAGTTTGTGCTGGGCGCGCTGGAATTCGCCAAGCCGGCGATGCTGACGGACGGCTGCGTGGTGGGGGACAAGGTGATTGTCCGGGCCAACTCCATGCGGCACACGGCCACGGAGCTGTGTGAGCACGAGCGGTTCCACACGCTGATGAACGAGAACCCGGGCGCATCGGCCATGATCTGGGAAAAGGTAGACGCGGAGCTGCGGGACAGCCGCTATGACCGTCTGGTGGAGCAGTATGTGCAGGCGTATCTGGAAGCCTATGAAGGGGACGAGGCGCGGATCCAGGAAGAGCTGATGGCGGACGCTTACGCCGGGCTGAACCGCTTTGGCGAGATGCCGGAGGTGCAGCGGATGGTGCGGGAGCTGGCGCAGCAGTTTGAATCCGGCGAGGCGGCGGATCTGCTGCAGGGCCAGGTGGAGCCGGGCGTGCGCAGCAGCCAGACCGCGCGGGAGCAGAACCGGACAAGAGACGGGACGGCGCAGAGCGGTGCGGCGCGGTTTTCTGTCAGCAATGCGCTTGAGCGAGACCTGAACAAGGTCCTTGACGGCACTTTTAACGCCAAGAGCGGTGAAGTATACATTGGGGAAACCTCCAACTTCCTGACAGATGTGATCGGCGCGGATGCGCTGCATGTGACCATGCCGGCCGCGAAGGCGTATTCGGCGATGGTTACGGAACAGCAGGCACGGGCAGACGGCCGGTATCGCGAGGACCTGAACTACCACGGCATGGGGGCGGATGGCCTGATCCGGGCGCTGGAAGCATCTGAGAACCCGATTGCTGCATTTGCCGCTGTTGGCGATGAATATGGAAAGCGCGCTTCCAGTATTGTGCTGGTGACAGACGAACGCGGACCGGACGGGAATGTGGTCGTGGTGGAAACCCTTGGGACGCATGGTCAAATACGCGGGCGGCGCATTGACGCAAACAAGGTAATCACCAGCTATGACCGGGCGGCGCTGGCCAGCGATATTGCGCAGGCAGCGGCAGACGGCCGCCTGCTGCATCTGGACGAAAAAAGAAGCCAACCGCTGTTCGCTGGGGCACCCGCGTCCAATTCGCGGGCGGCCATACGAAAGGTTGACTTCAATACTAATATACGCAACTTCATGGCAAATGTCAAGTGGGAAAATTCGGGACAAGAAAAATATACTGCGGAAAGCGGATTGGAAGGGAAAACTGCCTTTATGGCGGCGTATGAAGCGGCGAGAACGGAAAAGGCGAACAGGCAGAACGAGCCGCAATATTCCCTCACGCAGGCGACGGAAGGGCGGAAGATGAGCAGCCGGGCGCGGCGGGACGTGAACCAGACGATGAACGCGGTGCAGACCGAGCTGCGCGGGCTGATTGAAGCGGAGACGCGGGCGGCGCGGGACACGCAGAAGCAGGTGCTGTCGGAACTGGCGCAGACGGTGCTGGACGGGAAGAACATCAGCCAGGAGCAGATCAACGACGCGTTTGAAACCGTGTGGAACGCGGGGCGGGTTGTGGACCGCAGCGCGGGAGAAGCGGCGTGGGACGTGAAGGAATATCTGCGCACGCAGGGCGTGGCGCTGAGCGAGGCGGATCAGGCGAACTTTGCAGACTGGAACGCCTTTCGGCGGAGCAACTTCGGCCGGCTGCGGATCAGCAAGGACGGCACGCCGGTGGACGTGGCCTATGGCGAGCTGAACGGAATGCGGCCGGATCTTTTCCCGGCGGACATTGTCAACCCGGCGGATCAGCTGGAGCGCATGGCAGAGGTGGCGGAATCGCTGCAGCCAAAGGAGATCGGCATGGACAGCCGGTATTCCATGGCGGACAAGGGGCAGATGATGAGCCATTTTGTGGACATGGTGCAGCGGATGGAACAGAAGCTGCTGACCCAGCGCACGCCGTCGGCCAGACCGCAGGAAACGCAGGCAGCTGCGGATGAAGCAACGGAATTCTGGGACGCATTGCAGGACTGGATGGTGGAGAAAGCCAAGCGCGACGGAAGCGACACACAGGAGACCATCGGCGGAGAGGACTATGCGCCGGAACAGCCGACGGACTATGCCGGAATGGTGGACGAGCGGAACGAACGGCTGCGCACGGAGGCTGAACAGCGGGAAGCCAAGATGCGGGAAGAGCTGAAGGCGCGGGCCATGCAGATGAAGAAAGAGGGGATAGAGCCGGGCGAAATATTGATACAGACGCAGTGGTATGTGGACAGCAACGGCGAATGGCGGCACTGGGACGACCTGCCCACCAAGGCGGCGCAGCCGGACAGCCAGGGCAAGCAGCTGCAGGAAGCCTATCTGCAGCACATGACCCGGGACGGCTTTGAAGGCACAGCGTCCCTGGACAAGCTGGGCGTGAAGGTGGCCGGCAGCGTGGCGAACTATCGCATTGTGGATCAGCTGATTGAAAACGCCGAGGCGGCGAAGGCCGTGCGCCGGGACATCCGGAAGGCGGAACGGCGGCTGAACGCATCGCAGAAGGAAAAGGCCTTTGCCTCCAGCCTGGCGGCGGGCGTGATGGACGAGACGGACATCCCGGCCAGCATGGACCGGAACACGGTGCTGGAGCTGGCGGACTATTATATTCTGGAGCGCGGCGTGGCGCGGAATGACCTCCGCACGCGGCGCAACGAAATGTATGCAGGCGTGGACCGCGAGGTGCAGACGCTGATGCGCGACCGGGAGGCCTATCACATCAGCTCGGCGCCGGTGATGATGTGGCGCACGCCGCAGCGGAGCATGATCCGCATGTTCGGCCGGGAACAGGGGCAGAAGATCTATGACTATTTCTTTGCCCCGGTGGCGGCGAACGAAGCGGAGCGCTATCGCTGGGTGAACCGGATGTATAACGAGGTGCGCGAGGTGGAGGGCAGCGACGGCACAAAGAAGCCGCTGAACCAGAAGGAGCGCGCGCTGACGCAGATGCTGATGGAAGGCAAGGCTGTGGAGGAAATGGCTGCGCAGATGGAGGAGCGGCAGACCGTATACAACGCGGCGGAGAACCTGCGGAAGGGCGCGGCCATGGAGGACGTGGCCAAAGAGTTCGGCCTGAGCCGTGAAATGCGGGACACCGTGCGGAACTATGCCGAGTGGGTGAATCACCGGGAGGAAATTTACAACACCGACGGCGTGGACGTCAAGCGCATTGAGAACGCAGCGAAGCTGTACGCGGAAAAATATGACCAGTTCTATGCGGCGATCAACGACTTTCTGGTGGCGCACGGGTATGAGCCGATCGGTTTCATCCGCGGCTATGCCCCACACATTCAGCCGGAGACGCAGCAGACCCTGCTGCAGAAGGCGCTGAGCGGCATGGGGCTGAGCGACGGCGTGACCACGCTGCCGGCCAGCATTGCGGGCCGCACCAGCCAGTTCCGCCCCAACAAGCGGTGGAACCCCTTCTTCCAGAGCCGCAACGGGGACACGACGGTCTATGACGTGACGCAGGGCTATGAGCGGTATGTGGATTATCTGAGCGACATTTTGTATCACACGGACGACATTGTCCGCATCCGCCGGGCCAGCGACTATTTCCGCCGGACGTATGCGCCGCAGGAGATCAGCGAGACGCTGAGCTGGGCGGAATTTATGCGCGACGCCAGCCCGGCCCGGAAAGCGGAGCTGCTGCAGGACGAGGGAGTGCTGGACAAAACGGCAGTGCTGACGTCGGAGGGCGTGACCCAGCAGTTTGAACAGTATCTGAGCGACCTGTACGGCAATCTGAAGGAACAGGGCAAGTACAGCAACTTTGTCAACTGGTTGGAGGACTATGCCAACGGGTTGGCCGGGAAGCAGTCGGTGCTGGACCGCAGTTTTGAGATGGGCGTGGGCCGCACGGCGATGAACCTGGTGAACAAGGTGACAAGGGCCTTTCAGACGGCCAACGTGGCGGGCAACCTCAGCTCGGTGCTGAACCAGAGCTCGCAGCTGCCGAACATTGTCGCGGAAAACGGCACGCGGCACACGGCGCAGGCTATCCGGGACGCTGCCACGGGGCGGCTGAGCCGGGACGGCTGGCGGGAGCGCAGCGACTTTCTGGCCGGAAAGAAGGGCATTGACAAGCTGATTGTCTCGCCGACGGAAAAGGTGGTCAGCACCATGTTCAAGCCGGCGGAAGTGGCAGACTATATGATGAGCTGCGTGGCGGTGCGCAGCGCGTATCTGAAAGCGCTGAGCGAGGGCATGAGCGACGCGGACGCCATGCGCTATGCCGACCGCAAGGCGGAACAGATTATGGGCAGCCGCATGAAGGGCAGCGCGCCGCAGGCCTTCCGGTCGAAAAACCCGGTGGTGAGGATGCTGAATATGTTTCAGACAGAGGCTTTGAACAGCTTTGAGCACGTGGAGCAGGACCTGATTATCCAGGGCATCCGAGACATCAAGGCCATTGACGACACCCAGGGCCGGCGGGCGGCTGCGAAGGCGCTGGTGGCGACGCTGGCAAAGACTATTCTGGCGGCCTTCCTGCTGAACCGGGCGACGGACGAGCTGTATGGCGGCACGCCGGCCCAGTATGACCTGCTGGGCTATGCGGCGAACTTTGTGGCCAGCGGCAACGGGATCACCGCCAACCAGCAGATTGTGGACTGGCTTGACTCGACATGGGAAGCCTGCTTTGGCGAGCGCCTTTTTGACGAGCCGGAAAAAAACGATACATTTGACTGGAACGGCGCAATGGAGGGGCTGGCCTATGACGTGAACAGCGACCTGCCGCTGGTGCGGAACTTGATGGGCCTGCTGGGCCTGGGCGACCAGAGCCTGCCGATGCCCGATTTCTCGAAGATCGGAGACGCGGTGAAGGCCACGTCGGAATACGGTCTGAGCGCTGGCCCGGCATGGCTGGCAGCGGCGGGCGAGTTTGTCCCCGGCGGGCGGCAGCTGAACAAAACCGCGAAGGGCGCGGCGGTCATGGCGAAAGGCGGCAGCTATAGCGAGGACGGCAAGCGGCTGCGCTACCCCGTGGAGGACAGCGCATGGAACTGGGGAAGGGCGCTGCTGTTTGGCCCCTCGGCGCTGCGCGAGACGAACGCATACTATGCCAGGGGCGGCGGCTCGCTGGGCGGAAAGGAAACGACGGCGTATCAGGACATGGTGGAGGCGGGCGTGGGCCGAAAGACGGCCTATCGCACGCTGCGCGAGGTCCGGCAGCTGACACCGGAGGACGGCAGCGACTCGGTGCGCGACATCCAGAAGTGGGAGCTGATTGCGGCGGCGGGCATGTCGGAGAGCGGAAAGCTGGCCGCGCTGAGCGCCATGATGAGCGACAGCCAGCGGGAAAAGCTGCTGACGGCCACGGACTATGGCGTGACGGCGGAACAGTATGTCGCCTTCAGGCGGCTGCTGAGCGACGCGGAAAGCCAGACACAGGAGGCGGTTCAGGCGGCCATTGACCAGATGGACGGCCTGACGACCAAACAGAAAGCCGTGCTGTGGCAGCTGGCCAACAAAGCATGGAAGGCAAAGAATAACCCGTACTCCGCGAAAATCGGCGCGGAGATCACGGGAGAATAAGAAACAGAACGCACCCCGCCCGGAGGGAAAGCCGGGCGGGGTGCGGGGCTATTGCTGGTGGTGGTTGTTGGAGTATGGGCCACCTTAGTGCAACAAGCACCAACAGGAGGCATAAGCATACTATGCGACGTGGTAGAAGATGCGGAGAGAGTTTGTGTCTCGGTCAAAAAGGATGGATTCGATGAGAGAAGATGCCGCATCATGTTTGGCTTCTACGGATGCGGCGGGATCGGAAAGAATGGAAAGAACGCGGATGATGTGCTGCTGGATGGCAGATTGAATTGCCTCCTGGCTGGATGGGACGGCGGGTGTAAGTTCCTGCTGGAGGGACGCGAGCTGGGCTTCGAGCGCGGCCTTGCCGCGCTTGTAATCGTCGAGAGACTCTGCCCCGTCGAGGTATGCTTCGCGCAGACGATCAATGCGGCGCTGGACGGCGGAGATGGATCGCTGGACAGACGAATCGGAAGAGACGGGGGCGCGGCGAGGCGCACGGTATTGCACAAAGCGGCAGTGGGTGTCCACATCGTCTTGCAGCTGGCGAAGAACGGCATCCTCCAGCGGGATGTAGCTGATGTGCTGGGAGGTGGTGCAGCGGCCGTGAATGAAATTGTTGCACTTGAAATAGCTGCCATATTTAGCGCCGGACAGAATGAGTGTGGCACCGCAGGAGGCGCAGCGGACGATACCGCAGAGCCAGTGCTTGCGGCTGACGCCGGCGGGCTTGCCCTTGTAAGGGTGGGCCCGCTTTTGCTCGTCTATGCGGCGCTGGACCGCGTCGAACAGCGGCTGGGAGATGAGCGGCTCGTGCTTGCCGCGGGCGGTGATGATGGTGGACTGGGTGAAATCCCGGCGGGACCGGCCGGCAGGATTCCAGCGGAGCATGCCGACATAGACCGGATTGCGCAGGATGTACTCGACGGTGCGGTTTTCAAAATGATTGCCGCGGTGCGTGCGCAGGCCCAGCGCATTGAGCCAGCGGGCAATGGAATAGATGGGCTGCCCATCGGCATAGCGCTGGAAAATCTGCGGGATGTACGCAGCTGTAGCGGGATCAGGGACAAGCAAGTTGTGCTCGGCCAGGTAGCCGAAGGGCGGGGTGGATTGCAGGCCGCCGGAAAGGGCCTTTTGCGTCATGCCCTTTTTTACCTCTTCGCCCAGGTTGACAGAGTAGTACTCGGCCATGGCTTCAAGGATCGGCTCCATGAGAATGGACGTCTTGTCGTCGGAAATCGGCTCGGTAATGCTGACGACACGCACATGGCACTCCCTTTGCAGCATGGACTTATAGACCACGCTGTCCTCGCGGGACCGGGCAAAGCGGTCGAGCTTGTGAACCAGGATGATATCAAATGGATGATCTTTGCGCTTGGCGGCGGAAATCATGGCCTGAAAGCCGGGACGCTTGGCAGCGCTGCGGCCGGAAATGCCCTCGTCGCGGTAGACATGGGCGGGGTCGAGAAAGATCCCGTTGGCGTCGGCATAGCGCTGGAGCGCCGCCAGCTGCGCCGCGGGGGAATATTCCGTCTGGTCTTCGGTGCTGACGCGGATGTAGGCGGCGGCGATGGTATAGGACATGGGAAGGCCTCCGTTAGTTTTTCTTCGCGCGGCGGAAGCCGCTTTCGACGGCTTCGCATCATATTGCGGGGCGTATGGCATATGATAGATCCTGCCGTTTGCGGGCGAGATGTTGCATTTGATCATTTTATTTGCCTATACGATAGCACAGATTGGGCGGGAATTGGGAAGAAACATTCGAGGACACGAAAAGTTTGTACAGCTGCACAAAAATGCCAGCATGAAACCGACAAAGACTACAAAGAATATCGTTATTCCGATATGCTATTGCAATAGTTTGACGGGGAGTGTATGCTGGTGGTACAAAAGCCAAGGAGGCCCATCAAAAACCACCTGCGGCAGCGCCGCAGGCAGAAGGGGGTGAAGCAGGCGGAGCTGGCCGCGCGGGTCGGCGTGGCCCAGAGCACGATCAGCGACATTGAGCACGGGCACATTGTGCCCGGCGTATATCTGGCGCTGCGCATCGCGCGGGCGCTGGCCAGCAGCGTGGAAAAGCTTTTCCCGCTGCCGGAAGACATGGAAGCGGAGAAAGGAAGAGAATGGTAGATACCGATGCGGCCAGACGGCGGCTGGTGCTGTCGATCCTGGAGCTGCTGAAAAACGCAAGCCTTGCAAAACTTATAATTATACTAGAATTCTGCAAAAATATACAGAACTGAGCATAACAAAGGCCCACGCCCGGGATTCGGGTGTGGGCCTCTGTTATTTCTCCGGGAAAAGCTTTATGAATCTATCCACTTGTACCTGGGTTTGAGATTGACGTGCCAGGCGTACGGAATTATTTCTTCTTTTTGCAGGCGGCCGACAACAACAAAGGGCGCAACCCCTTGGGCATCGGCATATTGCTTGATTGCGCCGGAAGAGAAGCGTCTGCCAGAAACGAAAGCTGCGTAGCTGGCAGGGTCAAGCAGCGCGTCGCGGGCGAACAAATCGGCAGCGGCTTCTTTTGCTGTATCTGCAGGGCTTGTGGTGTCGATAAAGCTTGCTGATTTTGAGACGTCCCCGTTTACAATGTGGCCGATTTCGTGGAAAAGAGAGAACCAAAAGATATCGGCAAATGCACCGCGGATTGTCAGGATCATCTGATACTCGCCGTACTTATTTTGGCAGACGTACCCGTGTACGGGAGCGCCTTTGAAGTTTTGCATAATACGGAACTTGATCCCGTATTGAGACATCAGCTTTGTAAGGTCGTCTTGAATGTCGGATGACGAACTGATCATAACCTGCTTCAAATCGTGAATTAAGGCATCCACGTTTTGAACATCAAAGGGAGGAATCGCGGCAGTGTCACGTTCGCAAAGCGTTTTGCAAAGCTGCAGCCATGCGTTCATCACAATTGGGTTTGTCGAAGTGTTTTTTGACATTCGGAAAGCGCCGACGGGTTCTGCTGATTCGGCCAGACTTGAAATGTTGCTTAAGCAGAGCATTTTTCGAAGAGACAGAACAGTAGATTTGTCGTCCTGGGCATCGGGGATTAGTTTTGCGCTCCGTAACCAGGCAGTGATTTCATGAAGGACTGGCAAGATTGAAAGCTCGGCTTGTGTTACAGTATTGGCAGCCTCAAACTCCAGCAGCTCAGCTGTATAATGCGCCTGAAGGTTTAACCAAAAGGACTTTGGCACACCCAGGGCATACTCCAGCCTGGTTGCAAAATCAGAGGAAATGTTCTTCTTTCCGGCAATGACGCTGCTGACATAAGGACAGCTAACACCCATGCGGGCGGCCAGTTCTGCCTGCGTGATGCAACGTTCTTCGAGAATGTCGGCAATTGTCTCGCCCGGGTGAATAATCAGATCACGGGATATACCAGTTTTCTTTGTCGCCATGATAGTCACTCACTCCCTGAATTTCGATTTCTTCGCAGATTATAACGGTGTCTTGCGTGGCGTTTGGCTCAACAATCAACCGCACGTTTCCGCTAATTCGAATGGAATAGCGGATGTGGGCGTATCCTGTCAATTGCTCGGGCCGCCCAAGCCCGAGACTGAGAAAATCCCCGAAGCAATCCGCCGCCTCAAGGTGGTCGAGGTGCTTCTTCAGCGCCCGAACCCATTCGGCAGGCAGCTTCTTTTTTAATTTATTGAAGTCGGTAAAGTATTTTTCGACCTTCGAATTTGCATAGGTAATTATCAACAGCCATCACCGCGATTAACCAATTGGTTAATTTCATTATAGAGCGAAATACTGTTTTGTCAACAGGGAAATTGCTTTAGTAAAGCATCCAAGTGAAGAAAAGCGCAATGCAAGGCGCAGAGCCTGGCCCGGACGGGAATGCCGTCCGGGCCAGCTTATGTCTCTTGCCTGTTTTGATTCCCCGGGGCCCACACCCGAATCCCGGGTGTGGGCCTTTGTTATTTCTCCGGCGGGTCGGGCGGCAGGCCTGCCAGCTTGCGGGCGAAGGCCTCGGCGGCACGCCACTGCTCGGTGTTGAGGTCTGCCAGGGCCAGAAACAGGCGCTGGCGAAAGCTGTCCGGCTGGTCGGCCATGACCTCGTTGATCAGCAGGGCCAGGCGCTCGTTGCGCGTCTGAGCCGGAAACATGGCCCCATCACCATATCGCAGCCATGCTTCGGACACGCCGAATTCGCGGCAGATAGATAGGATCACGGCGTCGCTTGGATCGCGGCGGCCTATTTCGTAGCCAGCAATCGCGGTGTTGCCCAAGCCAATCATGGCGCCAAACTCGGCCTGTGTCATATGGAGCGCCTTCCGCAGTTCTTTAATGCGCTCTTTCATCGCATCACCTCCTGTGTGTCAGAATAATACTACGGGGGTTTGCCATTGTCAAGTTATTTTGCAAATAAGGCTTGACAAATTTGCCAGCGCGTATTATATTATTGCCAGCGACAAGAAGAAAATACGCGATGGCAACAACGAGGGAGGTGATTGGCGTGGAAGAACAGAAGATGTTGCAGAACATGGAAGAAGCGGCGCGGCTGATGTCGCCGCAGAAGCAGGCGGAATTTGCCGCGTTCTGCGAAGGGATGGCCTTTGTGGCGCGGCAGCAGGCCGGACAGGCGGAGAGAAAGCAGTGAGGAGGGAGCTACATATGACGCTGCGATTGCCAGTGGAGCTGAAAAGGCAGCTGGAAAAAGAAGCAGACCGCAAAGCGGTGACGCTCCACGATCTGATTCTCTTCACGCTTTGGGCAGCGATGAGAAATGACGTTCCAGAATGAATTCAATCTCTTTCGCCGCGGAACGCTTGTTTCTCTCGGCCTCGGCCTTGATTTTGTCCATCAGCTCGGTGCTGATGCGCATGGTAAAGCGCGTCTGGTCGTCACGGGTGTATGGGTCGCTGGATGCCATGGGAACACCTCCCTTTGACATCATTATGACATCGGAAAAGAAAAAAGTAAAGACACCATATTGACACCAAATGAAAGGCGTGCTATGATCATTGAGAAAGGTGGTGTCAAACAGGTGTCAAATGAAACAGAAAGATTAACCCTTCGGCTGCCGCCGGAGCTGAAAGCGGCGCTGGACGAGAAGCGCAAGCGAATGGGGATATCTCTTAATGCGCTGGTGGTACAGCTGCTGTGGCAGCATGTGTTGCAGGCCGGACAGGCGGAGAGAAAGCAGTGAGGTCAATGCCGGGCGGGATCATCCGAGCGGCCGACCAGGTAGTCCAGGGAGACGTTGAAATAGTCCGCCAGGGCGATGAGCATATCGTAGGTTGGCTTTCTTTCCCCAAGCTCATATTGCTGAATGCCGCGCTCACTGGCTCCAATATCAATAGCAAGCTGTTTCTGTGTGACGCCTTTGGCTTTTCTCAGTTCCTTGAGATGCTGTCCAAAATTAAACATGGCAATTCCTCCAAAAGGGTATTGACACGTTCAATTGCGCGTGCTATGATACTGGCACAACACGTTCAATTGCGCGTGACGTGTGAGTAAAAGGAGAGGGGAATGTGAATATGCAATTACGCGCGGCCCGCGAGCAGTCCGGCAAGACACAGGCGCAGGTCGCAAGGGAAGCCAACATTGCAGAGCGGCTTTATCAGGACTATGAGTATGACAAGCGGGAACCCGGCGTGCGGACGGCAATCCGCATTGCCAGGGCGCTGGACAGCACGGTGGAAGCGCTGTTCGGCGGGGAGTGAAGGAATGGATCAGGTTTGGGACGCGATTTCCGCGCTGGTGCGGCCGCTGCTGACGCTGAGCTATCTGATCAGCGTGCATGCGCTGAAGCGGCGCATGCGGGAGCGGCTAGGACAAAAGGG
>ERZ808275.442-NODE-442-length-17119-cov-3.561064_pt1 | contig 17119 bp, 15 predicted proteins | sample MGYA00520894_ERZ808275 | MGnify/ENA primary metagenome ERZ808275 (study PRJEB31516, sample SAMN03275598) | gut metagenome | biome: mammalia-associated habitat; material: feces | host: Papio cynocephalus | place: Kenya | collected 2012-08-03 ...
CATGACAAGTAACATCGGCAGTGAAGTTATCTTGGAAGACTCTATAAATGGCGATTTTTCAGAAACTAAAGAAAAAGTTATGAATATCTTAAAAGAACGTTTCAAACCAGAATTTTTAAACCGTGTTGATGAAACAATTTTCTTCAAAGGCTTAACTTTAGACAATTTGAAACAAATAGTAGATATTCAAATGGAATCTTTAGGCAAACGCTTGGGCGAACAAGAAATCAACCTAGAAGTTACACCAGATGCAAAAGAATTGCTTGCAACTCAAGGTTATAACCCAATTTATGGTGCAAGACCATTGAAACGTACAATTCGACAAATGGTTGAAAACCCATTAGCTAAATTAATCTTGGCTCAAAAATTCATTAAAGGTGACACTTTAGTAATTGATGCCGAAAATGACGAAATAAAATTCAAAAGAAAATCTAAATAATAAATTATTCTTGAAGGCGCGGAATGTAATTCTTACATTCCGCGCCTTTTTATTATCACAATAATTTTGTGATAAAATTATCAAAAAAGGAGAAAGTTATGACAAACGAAGCGCTTTTTGATCCAGGGTTTACCAAAAATTTAATCCCTTTATCGCTTGATACAAAATATTTTTACGATGAACTAAACATGATTAAAAATTTCAATATTAAAAAATCGGAGTTTAGAATTGCATTGCCTAAATTGGCTCAATTAACTGAAAGACACATTGGTTTCTACGTTGGTTGTATGCTTTGGGGTGCATATTTAAAAACTCTTGGTTCTGAAAAAATCATCAATAATCCTTTTTTAGGCAAAGAATATGAAGAAGAACCAGCATTAAGCGAAATAAATTTCATTTTTGATTTTGTAAAAAAACTAGATAAAGATTCAAAGTATTATATTGGTAAACCATATAACTTTGACACAAAAAAATTAGAAATTTTAGAATTATACAAAGAATTTATTAGAAAAAACGAAAGTTTTGTAAACACAGATACAGTTGATAAAATTGTTCTTGTTGGAAAATTAGAAAATATGCCAAAAGAAGAAATTATAGAAATAGAAAAGAAAATTCAAGACGTAATTCATACAGGTAAATTAGAGGAATTGCTAGAATTTTGTGATAAAATATAAAGAACAGAAGTATTTAGGATTTTATAAGATTTAAGAAAGGAATAAAATGCATCAAGAAGAATTTATTGCAGTTGCTTTAGGTGAAAAAAAAGCAGACTTAGTAATTAAAAATGCACAAATCGTAAATGTTTTAACCGAAGAAATTTACGAAAGCGATGTAGCTATTACAAATGGTAGAGTTGCAGGTGTTGCAAAAGGTTACCAAGGTGAAAAAGAAATAGATTTAAAGGGTGCATTCTTAACTCCAGGATTTATTGACGGTCACGTACACATTGAAAGTTCAATGATGTTACCTCACAGATTTGCTCAAGCTGTTGTTCCAGCAGGTACAACAACTGTTGTAACAGACCCTCACGAAATTTCAAATGTTCTAGGTTTACACGGTATCAGCTTTATGAGAGAAGCTTCTAAAAACTTGCCACTAAGAGTTTACACAATGCTTCCATCTTGCGTTCCAGCAACTTCATTTGAAACTTCAGGTTTTGAATTAAACGCTTATGATTTATCTTTATTAATGGATAAAGATTGGGTTTTAGGCTTAGCAGAAATGATGAACTTCCCAGGAGTTCTAATGAGAGATAAAGAAGTTATGGCTAAAATTGATTTAGCTTTACAATACAAAAAACGTGTAGATGGTCACGCACCACAAGTTTCAGGTAAAGACCTATGTGCTTACATCGCAAGTGGTGTAACTTCTGATCATGAATGCACAGATCCAGAACAAGCTTTAGAAAAATTAAGACAAGGTATGTATATTATGGTTCGTGAAGGTACTGCGGCAAAAGATTTGGATGCATTAATGCCTATTTTAAAACATAACAATAACCGTAAAATCTTATTCGTAACTGATGACAGACACCCAGAAGATTTACGCGTACATATTGGCGGTATGGTTCAACGTTCAGTTGAAAACGGAGTAAACCCAATTAAAGCAATCCAAATGGCAAGTTTGAATACCGCTGAATACTTCAAAATTCAAGATTTAGGCGCTATTGCACCTGGCTATAAGGCTGATTTCAACGTATTTACATCAATGAATGACTTTACAAAACCATTGATGGTATTCCAAAATGGTCAAGTTGTTGCTGAAAACGGTAACTTAGTTGCATCATTAGATAACGTTAATGTTCCATCTACAAGAGGTTCTGTAAACGTAGGTTGGTTAGAAGAAGATAGCTTCCATATTCCAGCAAAAGGAAACAAAGTTAACGCTATTGAAATTATCCCTCATCAATTAATTACAAAACAAACTGTTGTTGACGTAAAAGTTGAAAACGGCTTAGCAAAAGCAAACTTAGATGATGATGTATTAAAAATTTGCGTTGTAGAACGTCACAGAGCAAGTGGAAACATCGGTAAAGGTTTTGTTAAAGGCTTTGGTATCAAAGAAGGTGCTATTGCATCAACAGTTGCTCATGATTCACACAATATGATTATCATTGGTACAAATGACGAAGATATGCTTTTAGCTCAAAAAGAACTTGTTAAATCACAAGGTGGTAAAGTTGTAGTTAGAAACGGTGAAATTCTTGCAAAATTACCTCTACCTGTTGCAGGTTTAATGTCTTATGAAGATATTGAATTTGTTACAGAAAAATCAGAAGCTTTAAACAAAGCAGCTAAAGAAATTGGTTGTGTTGTAGATGATCCATTTATGACAATGGGATTTTTATCACTACCTGTAATTCCTCAACTAAAAATTACAGACAAAGGGATTTTCTCAACTGATATCTTCAACTTTATCGACATATTTGAAACTGAACCTGCAAAAGTTTAGTTTTACAAAAATAACATAAAAGGGCGGTTTGTGAAATTCACAAACCGCCCTTTTACACTTGTAATAAATATTTAATTTTTTTGGACAAATTTTGCTAAAACCATGATTAATGCTGAGTTTCATATGTAAACATTTGTTACAATAGATCTACTTATTCCTAAAGAAAATAAAAATAATGTCGAATAAACTAGTGTAATGAGAAAGAAAAAAGGGTATTGATATGGTTGATAAAGCTAGAATACAAGCTTATATCGCAACACTTCCACCAAAGGAACGTGCCAGATTTCAAAAGTTGCCAGAACAGCAACAAATTTCAATCATGAACAAAGCTCTAGGTACAACTTCTGTAAAATCTAAAGCAAGTTCTAATACCTCAACTTTGCCTAAATTTAGCCAAAGGACAATGAATTCAATTTTCAATAATGATAGATACACTTGCCAATCAGATAACACTCGTGTTATGTATCCACACGTAGAAATTGCAAGAAAAGAAGTTCAAGTAAGACAAGATTTGAAAAAAGCTGGAAAACTACCTAAAAAGAAATTAGATTTAAAACCAGTTAGTCAACAAAGTCAAAGACTTAGACAAGGCATCGTTTCAAGAATGCAAAAAAGTTATAATGCAGCAGCAACAAGCTTCAACGGACAAATGCAAAAAGACGGTTGGGCTGGTGATGTTGCAGACGGAATTAGTAAACTTTGGAATAATAATTTGTGGAATTTAACAGGAAATACTGCCGATATGGTTAGAGCAGATTTAAAACAATATCGTGCTCAAACTGCTGATTTAAGAGAATCTATTGCCCGTCAAGACTTTCCACAAAAATTCAGACAAATTTATGGTATAAACTATAATGAACAAAACATTAAAACTTTCTATAATACAGAAAGTAAGGTAAAAAATGTTGCAACTGCAATTACCACAGCTAGAGCTGTTCAAAGCGCATTTGAATTACCATTAAAACAATACAACGAAAATTATGGTCTTTATAAAGACCATGTTGAAGTTTTACACGGACCTACTGGAACTATTGAGAAAAAAGTTCCAAAAGAAATGCTTTTAAAAGGTCTTCGTGGAAAAGTTGAAGAAATGGTTGGCGGTCAAAAAGGCGTAGAACAAATTGCAAAACAATCAAATATTGATTTGTCAAAACTTAGCGATGCAGATAAATACAAATTTTACGGCAAAATTGCACAACAACTAGTAGATGCTTCAAAAAATGCTGAAAAAAGAGCATTGAACGGCAAATCTTTTGAATATTATGAAAAACAATATGATGCTGCATATGCAAGGGCTTTTGGAACTAAAAATAATATTCAAAAACGAGTTGCAAAATATAACACTTCACAAGAAATCGGCACTGCCGCAGTTAAAGCAGGAACTCAAGCAATTGTTGTAGTTGGTTCATCAGTTGCAATAGTAGCTTCTGGCGGTACAGCAACTCCATTAGTTGTTGCGGGTATTTCTGGAGCTGCCTCAATTGCAATTGATGTCACAGACAAGGCAACAAACGGAATAAAAGGTGATGTAAAAAAATCAATGCCTGGCATACTAAAATCAGGAATGATTGATGCTGCATTTACTTACGCTGGAGGTAATGTCGCAAAAGGTCTTAAAACTTTTGTAAACCCTACAACTGCTGCTGGTAGTGCCGTTGTTAACGCAACAGCAAATGGTATTGGTGCAGCAACAGAAGGTACAATTAAAGATGCCGTTACAGGCGGTTTTGACAACTTCTCGTTAAAGACTTTTGCCATAAGAGCTTTGATTGCATCAACTTTGGGTAACGTAAAATTAGTTACAAACAATGATGCATTAGTAAAAACTATTGGCGTTGGTAAAAGTGCAACTATGAGTGCAACAATAAAATCTGTAAAAATAGAATTAAAAGAACAAGCAAAAGCTCAAGGCGCTACAAATGCACAAAAAGTTGTTCAGTTCATGGAACAAAACCCTGAAGAATTTGAAAAAATAGTAATGGAAATTGCTCAAGAGCAAGAGAATGCTCCAGCACCTGATACAAAAAAAGTTGGACAAGTTATTGAACAAAAAACAGATAATATTGAACAAATTGTTGTAGATATTCAAAAAACAAAAGATAAAGTTGAATAAAATCATATTAAAAAGCTATTTTACAAATTTGTAAAATAGCTTTTTGTTTACAAATTGTAACAAAAGCGCAAAAACATGGCAATTATTATTTTTACGGGACTTTATAAATTCAAAGTTAGTGTAAAAATTAGGGAATATTGTGATTAATTTAAACGCATTAAATGCAATTAAATCAACTAATAATATCCAAAAAGCGCAATCTAATAACGGATTTCGCCACTCTTCTTATGTTCAAAAGCCAGACTCTTTTGAACGCAATTCTAATGTTAATTTTACTGGCTCATCTAACAGGCAAAAACAGTATCAAAAAACAACAGAAGCACTTAAGACTATCGGACAAAATGCACAATTATCTCTTGACGGTCAATTAGCATCTGAAGGTTGGGCAGGCAAAGTTGCTGACAGCGTAAGCGTTTTATGGAACTCAAAAAATAGAGCTGTTCTGGTTCAAAAAGATATCGATACCTACAATCAGCAAGTTGATGAACTAAAAGTTTCAATTAAAGAAAAGAAATTCCCTGAAAAATTCCAAGAAATTTTTGGAATTGAATATAATAATGCAAATATTAGAAAATATAATAACAAAGTTAAACAGTTTAAATTAGCTGTTACAACTCAAGCCATGTCAGATATTGTATCAAAAAAATTGTCTGATGATTTAAAACAGTTCAAAGAAAGTGACGGAAAACTTCAAGACAAGGTTGAGAAAAAAATTAATCCCTATGCCATGACTGGTTCTGTTCCATATTTTTACCATACAACACCTAAAAAACAAATTTTTGAAAATATGGAAAATTCATTAATTTCAATTGTTGGTTCAAAAGAAACTTTAGATGACACTCTAAATGCTTCTGGTATGAATACTGAAAAAATGACTATGGACGAAAAATATAATGCTTATGGCATTATGGCAGAATTTTTAGATGAAACATTGAAAGATACCGCAAAAAATGTTCGCAATGGAAAAACTTTAAAAGAGTTGCAAAAAGAATATGATGAGTCTTATGAACATGCTTATGGTCATACAAACGACATTCAAGAAAGAGTTGATAAATACAATCGTTCACAAGAAATTGGTGCTGCGGCAGTAAGAGGTGCAACTCGTTCAGTATTATCTGCATTAGTGTTATTAACTGCGCCAGAAGCTGGTTTCGCAAAAATCGCAGCAAAATCGGCAACTACAATGGGAATTAAAGTTTTAGTAGACGGCTCTGATAAATTAAGTAGCGATAAAGAAGATGCATTAGATGCTAAAAACTTCAAAAAACTTGTACGTTCTGCATCAATTAGTGGTGCTGAAAAACTTGCATCGGGTGTTTTAGGTTCTGTAGTTCCTGCATTTGACACAGGTTATGAATTTCTAGATAAAGTTCTTGAACAAGGCAAAGAAGTTGCATCAGATACAGTTTTAGGTCTAACTTCTGAAAAATTAAAAAAAGGAAATTGGGCAACAAACCAAATCATTCCAAGAATGTTAATTTCATTTGTATTCAGAAATATAAGCCCTAACGACGATGTAATTAAAGAAATTTTGAGTGCTACAAAAGGTAGTGTAAACCAAGCTATGAAATATTCAACTCGTGAAAGAGATGTTGTTAAATCCTTTATGGAAGGTACAAAACAGGCTTTATCAAAAGTTGAAGTAAAAGATAAAAAATCGTTAGAAGAATTAAAGGAAATGTCTAATGAAGATCCAGAAGAATTTTTAAAAGTTATGACATCTGCATTACAACAAATTGTAGATGAAAAAAATAAGGAAATGGATTAAAATAAATTTATGGAATTAGGGAAATAGAAGGAAATTAGAAAATGATTAGCGCAGTAAACGCAACAACACAAACAAACAACGTAAGTTATGTATCAAAACCAAACACAATAGCACTAAGACCTCACCACTTTTTATGCTTACCTGGATATAAAGGTTATAATTATAGCCAATCGGCAAAAACAAGCTGGGATATAATTTCAAAACAATTGAGAGAAAATCCAGATACTGATATTTTAATTAAAAGTGGTAAAGATGATTTATGCAAGAAATGTCCTAACGATGGTACTGGAACAGCTATTTGCAAAGACGATTCAGTTAACCAATTAGACGAAAAAGTTAAATTTTTAATCGGTATTGAAACTGGCAAAACATATAAGTTTAGTGAAATCATGAAACGTATGAAATGGGTTATGACACCAGAAGTTCATAAAGACTTATGTTCTGACTGTTGCTGGTGGAGAAAAGGATTATGTAGAGATACTTTTGCTGAAAACAGTACCTCTCCATTATTGAGCGTAACATCAAATGGCAAAATTAATACTAACGGTTTAAAGTACGTTCCACCTACTAAAAAAGCGGCTTAATTTTACTCTTTCTTGATGATATTAAAATTTCATTTTTTGATATAAAATAAAATTATGGCGAAAAAGATTTTATTAATATACCCTCCATCACCAGTGATGAACCGCGAAGACCGTTGTCAACAACCAACAAAAGATTTGTTGGTTATTCCGCCATTACCACCTACAGATTTAATGTACTTGGCTGCGGTTGCAGAAAAACTAGGTTTTGAAGCAATGATTAAAGATTACAGCCTTGGTGGTAATTTTGAAGAGGATTTAAAAGAATTTAAGCCAGATTATTTACTATTAAATGTTGCAACTCCAACACTTCAAAGTGATTTAGATTGCTTAAAAACTGCAAAGAAAATTTGCCCTAAGATAACAACTATTGCAAAAGGTGCTGTATTTTTAACCTTTAATTCTGAAATTTTACTTAAGAATAAGGCTCTAACATACATTATTTCAGGTGAACCCGAAGAAACTCTCAAAGAACTTCTGAGTGGCGAAGTTGAAACTAAAGATATTTTAGGTTTATGGTATAGAGATGGATTTATTGCTAAATTCAACGGAGTTAGACCATTTATACAAAACCTTGATGAATTACCATTTCCTGCACGACATTTAGTTGACAATTCTATTTACAGAAGACCTGATAATAACAAAGTCCAAGCAGTTATTAAAGTTTCAAGAGGCTGTCCTCATCATTGTTTCTTCTGTTTAGCTACTCCAACCAGCGGTAGTAAAGTGAGAACTCGCTCACCCGAAAACATTATTGCAGAGATTCGTGAATGCATAGAAAAGTATAACATCAAGAACTTCATTTTTTGGTCAGATATTTTTAATCAAGACCGTGAATGGACAATGAATTTATGCAAAAAAATTATTGAAAGTGGACTAAAATTCACATGGTCTGCTAATACTAGAGCTGATACTGCTGATGAAAAAATGGCAAAATATATGTACAAAGCTGGTTGCCGCTTAGTCAGTATCGGTGTAGAAAGTGGCTCCCAATTTATTCTTGATAAAATTGGCAAAAATATTACTATAAATGATGTTAGAGATACTGTTAAAGCCTTCAAAAACGCTAAAATCAGAATATACAACTACTTTGTATTAGGTTTACCTTGGGACGATGAAGAAACTATTAATGAAACCATTAATTTTGCGGTTGAATTAGATAGCGATTTTGTAAGCTTCTATACAGCAACACCTCTTCCAGGAACTCGTTATTATAATTTTGTTAAAAACGAATTGCATGAAGAAATTGAAGGCTACAATAACGCATATTATGAACCTTGCGTAAATACTTATTCATTATCAAAAGAACGAGTTTTAGAGTTGCATAAAAAGGCTGTAAAATCTTTCTATTTAAGACCTTTGTATATTTTAAAAATGCTTACAAGAATCCGCTCTTTCTATGAAATAAAAAGCTACTTTATGGCAGGTTTATCAATACTTTTAAACAAATAATTATTTTATAATTTTTAATTTTATCAGAACAAAAGTTACGAAATCGCACATAGCTATAGTAAATAGTATTAATAATATAACCCACATAATTATTATTGCAGATTTATATAGTAGCATATTTCCTGAATTTTCGGCATATCTTGCAGAGTATTTTAGTGCATTTTTTACAACAGGAAACCATATCGCCAAAATTACTGTCAATAATAAAGGTTTGTTTAAGATTGGTTTTAAAATTCCATTCAAATACTTCATTTTTAGCTTGTAATATTTGGTAGACATTTTTGTTGCTTGATAAAGGTTTTCTTTATACAAATCATAATTAGGATTTAATTCTATTGCTTTAATAAAATATTTTTTTGCACTTTCTGGTTCACCATTTTGTAACAAAAAAGTTCCATAATTATTTAGCGCAGTTTCATCTTCTGGAGCAAGTTCAATTACTTTTTGATATTCTTCATTTGCCTCTTGAGTTTTTTCTAAACCTGATAAAATGTCTGCATAAAGCCTATGGTAAGCCACTGTGTTAGGATACTCATTAACTAAACTTTTTGTGATAGGTTCTGCTTGTTCATAATCTTGTTCTTTATGTACCAAATAATCAGCCCAATAATATCTTGCAATTGGATTTTCAGGATTAATCTCAATAGATTTTTTATAACAATCTTCCGCTTTTTCCAATTTACCCAACATTTCATAACAAAAGCCCAATTCAGCATAAGCCAAACCTGTATAAACATCATTTACTTCAATTGCTTTTTCAAAATATGGAATAGTTTTTTTATATTCAAGATTTTCCCTATAATTACAACCAATCATAATATAGGCATAATCACATTCAGGATAAAGATTAATTATATCAAGGAACTTATTAGTACTTTCTTCACCAGTTAAATTTAGAGCATCTTTAATTAATCTATCACATTCTTCGTTATAGATTATTTCTTGTGATTGTTCAAGGTTCTCATATTCCGCCATAAATTATTTCTTTCTTGGCTTTTTAGATTTTGGAGCGTTCTTTTTACCAAATTGTTGTGGAGCTTGAGAGAACGAAGTTTGAATACGTTTTACACTAATTACATCTGGCAACGATTGCAAACTTGTAATAACTTTTCGCAATGTATTAATGTTATCAAGTTCGATACCAAGCTCAATAATACCGATATTATTTTGTTTTGATTTTACATTAGCATAATTAATATTTGTATTATTATCAGAAACCGCTGCAATAATGTCCTTCAATAACCCTTGTTTATCTTGAGTTTCAACTCTAATAGTAGTGCTATAACTTTTATTAACTGGATTGTTTGCCCATTGAATATCCAATAATCTTTCTGGCTCAACATCTTCAAGAGTTTTACAGTCTAATCTATGTATAGAAACACCTTTAGAGCGAGTCACAACACCGACAATCGGCTCTCCAGGGATTGGCGAACAACATCTTGCAAATGAATATAATAAACCGTCTAAACCAACTATATCCTTTGCAGTGTTCTTTTTCTTTGGTTCAACATAAGTTCGTTTCTTTTCTTCTGGTTTTTTAATTCTATTTACAATTTTATTTACTGTTGTTTCACCATAACCTAGTGCGGCAAACAAATCTTCCATAGATTGGTAATTCATTTGTTTTGCAACTTCTTCAAAAGAACCATTTTTAACATATTCATCGAAAACAGCTTTTGTTAATTCGTGTTCAAGATTAGTTTTACCAAGTTCAACGTGCGCTTCTCGATTATTCTTTTTAAACCATTGACGTATCTTTTGCCCTGCTTGTTTTGTTACAACAAAGTTCAACCAATCAAGTCTTGGTGCTGGCTGCTTTGATGTCAAAATTTCAACAATATCACCATTTTTCAACTTGGTGTCTAGTGGAACTATACGACCGTTTACTAATGCGCCAACTGTTTTATGACCAACATCAGAGTGAATACGATATGCAAAGTCAACAGGTGTAGCTTTTTTCGGCAAATCGAATACATCTCCATTTGGCGTAAAAGCAAATACTTGATCTGAAAAAATATCCAACTTTACTGAATTTACATAATCTTCAGCATTTGTCATATCTTGGTTGTATTCAACCATTTTTCTCATCCATGAGAATTGCATATCTGCTGCGTTATCAGCTTTTTGAGAACCTTTTTCTTTATATCTCCAGTGCGCTGCAACCCCATATTCTGCAATTTCATGCATCTTATGAGTTCTAATTTGAACTTCTAACGGACGCATTTTAGGACCAATTACAGAAGTGTGTAAAGATTGATATAAGTTACCTTTCGGCATTGCAATATAATCTTTAAAACGTCCTGGGATAGGCTTAAATTGTGAATGGATAAGACCTAAAACTTCATAACATTCTTTTTCGCTATCTACAATTACACGAACTGCAGTAATGTCATATAAATCGTGAAAAGAGATATTCAGACGTTTCATTTTGCTATAAATACTATAATAGTGTTTTGCACGACCTGTAATTTGCGCATTAATACCATTTGCCTTAACATCTTTGGCAATTTTGTCCATTAATACTTTTACAGTAGCTTCTCTTTCGTCTTTTGTTTGCGAAACCAATTGTACAATTTCAAAATATTGGTCTGGGTGCAAATATCTCAATGATAAATCTTCTAATTCAGCCTTAATTTTACCGATACCTAAGCGGTTTGCAAGTGGAGCGAAAACGTCCAAAGTTTCTTGAGCAATTCTTTTTTGTTTTTCAGGTCGCATAAAGTTTAAAGTACGCATATTATGCAATCTGTCCGCTAGTTTCAAGAAAATAATTCTTATATCGCTAGCCATAGCGATAAACATTCGACGGAAGTTTTCTGCCTGACGTTCTTCTTTTGATTGGAAATGATACTTACCAAGTTTTGTAACCCCTTGAACAAGAGTTAAAACATCTTCACCAAATTCTTTTTCAATCGTTTCTGGTTGAGTATCTGTATCTTCCAAAATATCATGCAAGAAAGCCGCAATTACAGTATCTGTATCAGCACGTAGGTTAATCAGAATCTTTGCAACTTCAACAGGATGAATAATGTATGGTTCTTCAGAAACTCTGAATTGCCCCTCGTGTAATTGTCTAGCAAAAAGAAAGGCTTTCTCTATTCTATCTTGATCGTCTTTTGGACGTTCTTCTATCATTTTTTTTACGTCATCAAATAATGACAATGTATCAATATCGCTCATGGTATAATTATTTTACTAGTATTTTTTCTTTTTTACAAGAGGTAATTTTTTATGGCAGAAAATTTAATTATCAAACTTAAAATTTCACCAAACGCAAGTAAAAATGAAATTATCAAAACAGATGAAATGGTTAAAATAAAAGTTACCGCCCAACCAATTGAAAATAAAGCCAATAAAGCGCTGATTGAATTTTTATCGAAAAACTTTAAAGTTCCAAAATCAAGCATTGAAATCGTTAAAGGTGAAACATCAAAAGAAAAAACTATTTTATTTAAAAATATTTCATCTGATAAAATGGTAGAAATAAAATCAGTTTTGTCGTAAAATAAAGAAAAAGGGGCAGTTTAAAGGAAGTAATATGCAAAAACGTTGGTATGACTTAGACCCAACAGTAAGCTTAGCAGTTAGCTTAATGAAGAGTGCAGACTTGGACTCTCAGGTTAAGTGTGCAGAGTATATTATTTCTAAAGCAAAAAATCACGGAGTTAAGCAAGCTGTTTTAGATACAGCTATCACCATAATTATGCGCCGTTGGTACGACAAAGACAAACGTATTCAAGAAGCTTTTGATTATTTCAAATCTGCACCAATTGATTTGCAAAGAGAAATTGCGCTTGAACTTATTGCAGTTTTACAGGTTTGCTAACGACTTTCTATAGACAAATTCATAAACTCAATATCATCATAATCAATGTATGCCATTTGCATTAGATTTCTACCAGTTTTGATTGTAATTTCATTTTGCTGATTTACCCTAATAAGGCCGCGCGGAATTTTGAAACGTTGACCATCACCATTTAATTGAATTTCAGCAATTTTTGTCCCGTTAAAATAGATTTCTGGAGGACTTGCATAAGCAAAGGCAATACTATTTTGACCAACTGATTGCGCCATTTTTGTATCTATGCCAATAATTGAGCCTATTACAAGATATGTATTTTCATTAGCTTCTTTTATTAAAACTTTTCTTGTGTAATAAGGTCCAATTGATTGCACTCTAAATTCGCCTGCGTTTGCAGAGGTGTCCGAGAAATTGTTGTCGCCTAAGTGAAACATGTTTGTATCTACGGTCAAATCCATTGGTGCAGTTTTTTCAATACCTACAGTCATTGGACGTGATGCTATAGACTCGTTTACAGTTAAAGAGAATGGTTTGTAGCCATCTTTTGAAACGGACATAATTGTATCACCGATAATGTTTGCATCTAAATTAAACTTGCCATTCGCATCACTTTTGGTAGAAAAATTCTTTTGAGGAATATTTATTGTCGCGCCATCAATAGGATTCATAGAATCTGCATCAACAATCTGATGCGCTCCCACTTGGTCAACTTTAGAAACATTACCTTGAAATGTTGCACTATTTGCTGAAAGATTAAAAAATAAAATTGATACAGCTAAAAACATTTTTTTATTCATAAACACTACCTCACCAAAGATAATGTAAACTTTTTTTGTAAAATTAAAAACCGCTTGTGAGTGAAGTTTGAGGGCAATTAAAAGAAATTTAAAAATAAGATTTGAAATTTTATATTTTTTTGCTATTATAGTTTTACGTTAAACCATAAATTACATTTAAGTATGCCGATGTGATGCAAGGCGACCCGAAAGGCTCCACTAAGTGGAAAGTGAGGGGAAGCCAAGTCTAATCAGACCAATTCCATCACATTAGCTCAAAAATTAAAAAACAAATTTCACATGCCGATGTGATGGAATTGGTAGACGTGCTAGACTCAAAATCTTGTGTAGGAAACTACGTGCCGGTTCGACCCCGGCCATCGGCAATTTAATAAAAAAGACTTCCTCTCGGAAGTCTTTTTTATATTTGTTTTTTATAACTAACCAAGCATATCAAGAACAGCTTTTTGTTCTTGTGCTGTAGATTTTCTATTTTCTTGTGGAGCTTGTTCTACAGAATTTTCTTTTACATTAAATACTTTATTGTACTCTTCTGTACCTTTTGTTGCTATATTTTTCAATAATTTTGGCAAACTCAATGGCATAGGTAATTCAAGTGTAGCTTCTGCGGTACGCATTGTTCTTTTTTCTGCTTCAAATGATACCGATGTTTTTTTGTTTTCATTTTTTACATCAAAACCACCTTTTTTATTAGCATTAATTTCCAATGTATCTTGTGGATATACATCTTTTAACGCTGTTAATGATTCTCTCAAATTATCCAAGCGATTTTTGCTTGAATTTTTAACATAATTTTGCATAAAGTCATTGTTTTTTACTTTTGCTGTAAAGTTTGGCTGTGTTGCCATTGGAGTAAATTTCATCTTCTCAATTTCCTTTCCACAATTAATTCATTAATCCTCTATCTTTCTACAAGTATAGCAGAAAAGCTAATGTTTTTTATTAAAATAAACAAAAATTTAAACAAATTTTACAATAACACCTCTAAAAGCTTATAATAAAAGGGAAATTGTAAAAAAATATTAAAAAGCACTTGCTTGAGAGTAGCTCTCATCTGTTAAAATTCAAAATATAGAGTTATGAGGATTTATATTTATGAAAAAAATTTGTACAATATTTTTAGTTTTAATGTTTCTAGCAAACGGTATTGCCTTTGCTAAAACAAATAAAAAGGAGGTTAAACCTATGGAAAAAATAGTTCAAACTGCTGGTCGCGATAAATTAGGTGATTTCGCACCTGAATTTGCACATTTCAACGACGATGTATTATTCGGTGAAAACTGGAACAACAAAGACATTGACCTTAAAACTCGTTCAATTATTACAGTTGTATCTCTTATGTCACAAGGAATTACAGACAATTCTTTAAAATATCACCTTCAAAACGCAAAAAATCACGGTGTTGCAAAAACAGAAATGGCTGGAATAATAACTCACTGCGCATTTTACATGGGTTGGCCAAAAGCATGGGCAACTTTCAATCTTGCAAAAGAAGTTTGGGTTGAAGATGACAAAAACGCTTTGAGTGAAAAAGACAAATACGCCCAAACAATCATGTTCCCGATTGGAAATGAAAACACGGCTTACGCAAAATATTTCATAGGGAAAAGTTATATTTCATCACTTTCAGAAAGCCAAGTTAAAATGCACAACGTAACATTCGAACCAAAATGCAGAAATAATTGGCATATTCACCACGCAAAATCTGGTGGCGGTCAAATGTTAATCGTTGTTGGCGGTCGTGGTTATTACCAAGAATGGGGTAAAGAACCTCAAGAATTAAAAGTTGGTGATATTGTAAACATTCCTACAAACGTTAAACACTGGCACGGCGCAGCACCTGATAGTTGGTTCTCTCATATTGCAGTTGAAGTTGAAGGTGTAGACACTTCAAATGAATGGCTAGAGCCTGTAACTGACAAAGAATACAACAAATTAAGATAAAAGGAAGTTATTATGAGCAAAAAAGTATTAATAATATCAACAAGTTTGCGAGCAGATGCAAATTCTGAAATTCTTGCACATGAAACAGAACGTGGAGCAAAAGAAAGTGGACACAATGTAGAATTTTTATCTTTAAAAGACAAAGATATCAAATTCTGCAAAGGCTGTCTTGCATGCCAAAAACTCGGACATTGTGTAATTGAAGATGATGCAAATATGATAACAGAAAAAATGAAAAACGCTGACGTAATCGTTTGGGCAACACCAGTTTATTATTACGAAATGTCTGGTCAAATGAAAACTTTAATTGATAGAGCAAACTCTCTTTTCGCAACAGGACACAAATTCAGTGAAATCTATGTTATAACAACATCAGCAAATACTTCTGACAATGTTGTTCAAACTGTCCTTAACGGTGTAAACGGTTGGATTGCTTGTTTTAACAACGTAAAACTTTGCGGATACGTTAACGGAGCAGGCTTAGAAGCTCCTAATGATGCTAAAAGCAATAAAACTTTACTTGAAAAAGCTTACACTATGGGGAAAAATATGTAATTCCACAATAAAAAGAGGCGCGCAGCTCGCTGCGCGCCTCTTTTTTACAACTTAAACATTTGCTAATAACCGTTCCATCGTCAAACAAGAACGCTCAGCAATTTCAATTTCGTTCAATACAAATTTTTCAGAAGCATTGCTATCTGCTAAATCAGAGATTGTTCTTATCACTAAAAAGGGTATATTATTTAGTGCAGCAGTCTGAGCAATTGCACAGCCTTCCATTTCTACTGCAGTTGCATTAAAAAGTTCTCTAATTTCTTTTTTATGGTTATCGCATGAAACAAAAGTATCTCCAGATGCAATAATTCCTTTATGAGCACTACTTTCTTGATTAATAATATCCATAAACTTTGAAATTAAATTTTTATCAGAATAAAAAACAGTCGGTTTATCCTTGTCAATTCCTGTACACATGTAACCTTTTGGATAACCTAAAGCAGAAACATCAAAGTCATATTGAACCAATTTTTCACCAATAACGACATCTCCAATTTTTAAATTTGGAGCAATTCCACCAGCTAACCCCGTATTAATAATTGCTTCAGGACTAAATTTATCAATTATAAATTGAGTATATACAGCGGCATTTACTTTACCAACACCAGTTTTAGCGAGAATAATATTATGGTTACAAAATGAACCAACAGTAACTACAAAATTACCAAATACCTTTTCTTCTACACTTTGAAGTTTTGATTTTAATTCAGAAACTTCACAATCCATAGCTCCAAGAATAGCAATCGTAGAGTTATTGTTCATAATGCATTTTCTCCTCTGTCCAATTTTTTAAAACCTCAATCATATCCACAGCAATAGCTTTAGCACCATCTAAGTTATGTTCTAAATAATTTCCGCATTCTATCTTATTTGTTCCTGGAATTTTACCTGTAAAATCTTTTATAAAAACTAGGCTTTCTTTAAATAAATCCAATGCTTCTTTGTGAGAAATTTTATCTCTCACTAAAAAATAGAAACCTGTTCTACAGCCCATTGGACCAACATATACAATATAATTTGAATATTTTGTATTTCTTGCATAAGTTGCAAAAAGGTGTTCAAAAGAATGCATAGATGCATTATCTAAATAATCATTCTCTTCATTATTTGGACGCTTCATTCTCACATCATAAGTAACTACATCACCGTCAATTCTTGAAATATACATACCTTTTTGTAAAATATCGTGATTAACTTTAAAACTTTCAATCGTTTTC
>ERZ808275.444-NODE-444-length-17098-cov-3.636097_pt1 | contig 17098 bp, 14 predicted proteins | sample MGYA00520894_ERZ808275 | MGnify/ENA primary metagenome ERZ808275 (study PRJEB31516, sample SAMN03275598) | gut metagenome | biome: mammalia-associated habitat; material: feces | host: Papio cynocephalus | place: Kenya | collected 2012-08-03 ...
GTTTCTACGAACTGTATTTCTTGAAGGGCTTGCTCGCCGTTCGTTCTTTGACGCCAACCCACCCGAAACTATTTGGGTGTCGTCACGACGTATCAAATGTGCCCTTAACGGTGACTTTGAACGCCTCGGACAGTCTGCTGTTTCATATTCCTGGTTTGTGTGGCGCAAAGGCTTCACTGGCAATCCCACAATCAAATGGTTTAATCCTTTATAATAATTTATCTTGGAAACAAAAAATAACCCTAAAACAAAGACCTAAGGCACAATTGCTCACTGCAAGTCTAAAGGATGCAAAAGCGCAAACCGCATAGAACCACTTATCGTTCTCTTGTGATTTGCGCTTTTGTTTGCGCATTAAGGTCGCTGTCTTTAATCCCAAAGACCTCTATAAATACTTCAAATGCGCTTCTCCTCTCCATAACTCTCAATGTTCTGCGTGCAGACACATATACTCCCAAATTTTTGTACAGGTGCTATCCTCGCTCCAATCTTCATCAGCAAACCAAAACAGATATGCCATCTTTAGAATATCGCTGTCCGAAAATTCTTTACAGAAATCGGCATAAGTGGCATTATAGGCTACGTACTTGTCGCAATCCGTCACGCCTACCGGGAACGCTTGTGATGCCGTTGCGTTCTTCACCTGTTCTCTCGTCCAGTGTGCGCCCTCGTGCTTCTCGCCTTTGGCATCGGTGTAACACAGCTGTGCCACATCATAGTCTGCAAACTCTGGTTGATAATGCTTGTCATACATTATGCCGTGTTGCTTGCGCATAATGCGCCAATACATCTGCGGGTTATCGCGCTTCAAGCACTCCATTTCCTTGCCCATCAGCGCAACACTTTCCCACATTTTCTTTTCGTTTGCAAGACCCTTTTCTTGCGCTTTTTTTATTAGTTCTGTATAATCCATAGTTACTTACAATTTGGGCATTTTAATTTAGGTACAGGGGTAAATGTGCCTCGATATACAATTCTTCGGAACGTAAACGGCACAACCTGCACTTCCTTCTTTACCTTAGTTTCTTTATCTTTTGCCATAGCTTTTCATATTTCTGTTGCAAGTATACAAGCAACAGCACGAAGTAGTTGCTTAGATATGCAACAATTACAGACACCATAACATCAACGATAACGCCACCGTCACAGAACATCTGCAAGGCAATCAGCGTGCCCCAAAACGTTGCACATTGCGAACACGTTGCAATTTTCTTTGCCACGCTTAGAACCGCATCAGCCAAGCCAAGGTGTACCGACAAGGTAGCCACTATCATTGATGCCATAGCTGTCAATATAATACTCATCATGTAGTGAGTGTTATCGTTATAGGTGTATCACTCACAAATGTACGTGAGCACGACCGGCATGGTGGCTTAGGCACCGCATTGCTTGACGTGCCTACCGTCAGTGTCGCACCGGTGATGGCTGTCGCACTAAATGCAGGAATGGCGAAATCTTGCGAAATCATCTGCGTTCTCGTTGCACAACAACCACAACCACAAGGCATATAACTGATAGTCCCCTCCACGTGTATGTTAATCAGATACTGGCTTGTGCCAACATTCTCAATGCTCTTTACCGAGAATTTCGGTGCAAACACAGGCGTCTCATCACAACAAGCAGGAGAACATAACTGTTGCGTTATATTGATGTCATAATACGGTGCGGTAGCCGAAGCACCCACCGCCAATGTTGCATGTATTGTTGCAGGATTACTTCTCATAGCTCATTCTTTTTTACTTGATTAATTGGTAATTCGTTTCATTCTCCACAGGCAGGTTTTTTGCCAGCAATGCGTCAAGCTCCAAGATGTCGGCTTCTTCAAACATAATCAGTCCGTCAAGAATTGAAAAAGTCCTTTGTTGCTTCATCTTGTCAACAATAGCACGTGCCGTTTTTGGTATCGCCTCATCGGGCATGCCCTCGAAGTAACGGTTGAGCATAGGAGTTATAAGACTGTTTATCAACGGCTCAACAAACGGCTGAATATCCATCGCAAGATTATATCCGCTTCCCACTATGCCCGACCCCATCAGGCTTGCTTGTGCCGATTGCATCATAGGCAACTGCATCAACTTTGTTGTAGCAACCTGACTGATTGCAGGGCGTGCCCAATAAGCCACCACCGTTGCCAACTTTTCCGCATTGCTGTACATATCTCTGCCTCCTTTCGCTATGAGTTGCAACCGCAACAATTACTCTGACAGATGTTAGCCGAAGGTATGTAAACCTTAGTCACACTTGCCAACGAAGCTACCTGTGATTTCAGCACGTCAATGTTGGCGTTGGCTGCTGCGTTATACGCCATCTGTTGAGCGTTAATCTGCTCTTGCGCTCTACGGTCAGCTTCCATTCTGTCACTCACACGATTTATCTGTGTCTCCATATTGGCATACACTTCTACAAGCTTCTTGTCGGTGTAGCTTTCACTCTCTTTGAGTGCCAACGCTGAACTACATTTAGCAAGTTCAAGGTCTTTAGCCTGCAACTGCATAGACATATCAAGTTCTGCCTTAGTCACAAAGCGACCATCGGGAGTGTTTTGTCCCATGTTCGGAGCGATACCACCACCTAAGATGTTACCACCGAGCAAAGCTGTTGCCAACCCTGCAATGCCAAGTCCGAGTGCCGTGTTTGTCTTACCGTTAGAACCTACACTGTAAGTTCCGTCATTAGTTTTAATCTGCATTTTTTTAAATTTAACTGGTTAAACGAAAATCTGATGTACGTACATGGGCAAAGTTCAGAACTTTAAAATGCTCTTCCAAAAAGTTAAACGTTACAAATCGTTGGAATAAAATTGTTTTTATGTTTCTTTTATACGCTATCTGCAAATTCTTTTAAAATATTTTGACTTACACTTTGTGTAATGAAAAAATTATCGTTTGCTTTCTGCCTGCTAAAGTTGTCGGTTTAATATAAAAATAAAAGTTCAACTTTAACGTTGAAAATCTTGCGCATTTAAAATATTATTAGTAATTTTGCATTGTAATTAAAAACCAAAACATGAACAATATGACAACAAAAACACAAGTAGAAAAGTTTTTAAAAGACTTCCAAATCAAAGCAAAGGTTTTCGGCATATTGTTTCGTGACGATAGAGGAAAGAACAAAGAAACATTACAACAATTAGAACTTGTTCCCGCTTACCGAGAAGTTATTATAAAAACCCTTTCCGTAAAGGATTATGTTGAAGGTCCAATTGTTGATACATTGAACAAAATTGGTGAGATGTGGGTTTTTGGTAAGGATTACAAAAAAACGTGAAATATATATAAAGATTATGTTAGGTCATGAAGGTGCACAAACAATCTGTATTTCTTTTCACATTGCAGAGCACCCACTTAAATATCCATTTAAATAAAAAGGAGGCAGAAATGAAAAATCCAATCACAGGCAACAACTTAAAGCAAGTCTATGAACCAGACACATGGAATTTTCGTGGAGAGACTTTTAGCTACATTCGTACTTGTTGGGAAGATGAAGAAACCAAAGAACGTTTTACCACAACCGAAAGCGACACGGCAGGATATAGACAAATTACAAATCAATATTGCGAACAACACGGTATACCTTACACTGACGAGATAATTGCCTTACGTCAACGCTACGGCATAAGTGCGGCTAAAATGGCTTTACTCTTAGGCTTGGGAACAAACCAATATCGCTTATATGAGCATGGAGAAGTACCAAGCATATCAAACGCACGGCTTATAAGTAATGCAACAAACCCAAAAGTCATGCTTGATAATGTAGAGCGGACAAAACACTTGTTAAAGTTGAATGACTACGATAAAATAAAACAAAAATTGCAGTCTATTATTAACAATGAACCTAAATATAAATTTGCGCTCTACGACACCAATAAGATTTTCGCTACAAGGCGTGGCAAAGAAAACGGATATGCTCCAATTTCTCTTAAGCGTCTTGAAGCACTTCTTATAACTATTATTACACAATGTGGAGAAGTGTGGCAAACAAAGATGAACAAACTATTGTTCTATATTGACTTCCTCTCATATAAAGAAAGAGGTATGGCTATATCTGGCTTAACTTATAGAGCCATTGACTATGGGCCAGTTGCAGAACGTTATCAAAGAGCCTTTTCTGAATTTGACAGCATACAACAACAACCACGGTCTATTGGTAATCACGAAGGCGACATCCTGACAACTAACGCAACCGCCAATAACGACATGTTCAGCCCAGACGAACACACTATTATCAATCATGTGTGCGACAAGTTTAAACATATCACGGCTTCTGACATTTCAGATTTGAGCCATTGCGAAAACGCATGGAAAAAACACGTCTCACGCAAAGAGCGAATACCCTACGAAGAAGCATTCTCTTTATCTGCATTATAATAACTACACCCAAATCAACACACGCAAGACCCGGTGTGCATCACGCATGCCGGGTCTCGAAGCAAATGTGCATACACATCTGCATAAAAGTAATATGTGTCCGGCAAAGTTACAAAAAACAATTAGAACCGCCACACAAAGTACAGTCTATTATTCTATCACCCGGTTGCACAACTCTGTCGCTTCTGCTTTTGCTAATCTATACGCTCTTGAAGTGCGATGATATTCACCGTCTCGGCTCATTAGCATGCGTGCCGTTTGTGTAGTGCAGTTCAACAGCTCCGCACAAGTCGTAATCGTATATCCTGCCCTCACAATCTCATAGACTAATATGCAACGTGCCATAACCACGTTCTCACGCTTGCTTCCGCTCAATAATAACTTACGAGTAATCACATTCCGCCCTTCCATCTTGCAACAATCAACAACTATGTCGATGATGCGATTTAATTCTTCTTCTTTTTTGTTCATATCATACATTGATTTTACTATTCAGATTATAATTGGTGTTAAAACTAAGGAATAGCGTTTTTGTTTCCCTTTTTCCTTTGTTTTATTGGAAAGATTTCTTACCTTTGTCGACGATAACAAATATAATAAAATGTTTTAAACCTACAAAATTATGGCACAGAAAAAGAACCCCGGAGGACGACCTTCATTCGAGGGAGTTATACACACATGGAAAGTTCCCTCCGACATCGAAGAACTCTACAAGCAGCATGACATCAACTGGATATGGGACGCCATACGTCAGTTTCACCAGATGAGCAACGTGACACAACGTTTCAAGCTCGGAGCCGTGGGGGCAAACAAATGGCGTGTCTCCGACACTATAAACAACATACACATAACATTTGTTGAAGGACTGTATAACACGTTCCAAGAGGTTGATACGTCTGACTACACAGGCAGTTTCCGAAAAAGTATTATCCATGAACTGTCAGACCACCTTAAAAAAGAACACCCACAAGTGGCCATATGCAACATAGAAGCACGCAAGTCTGTCATCGGCAAACTCACCGTGCCCACATGGTTCTGTCTCACCAACGCCCTTAACGGCTTTTGGGACAATAACACCATGCCGGCAAAGGACATTGTCACAAGCAATGCCGAAGACCTCCTACACTACGAGAACTTCGACAACGAACACGAAACAGAAATAATAAGAGAGTTGCGCTCCCTCACCGAGGAAGAAGCACGTGAAGCAATAAACCTCGTCTCCAACTTCTTCAAGGCCGAAATATACTCGTTCCCCGAATGGGTGCAGAACCTCACTGCATGGCTTGATTTGGTCAAACAAGAAAACTACCTGAAAACACTCGAAAACAAACTCTACACACTGACAACCGAACGGCTCCGAGGCTACGTCAAAGACAACTGGCAACAACGCATAAACCTACAGACGGGCAACTACATCGACACTCTCCGACAATACAACGACGACATCGAAGAAGCCTACGATACGTATCTGACCGAAGCAGAGACCGACGACACGACCGGGCAACGTGCACAAAACTTCCTGACCAACCTCGAAGAACTACTTGACCAAATCAACCATGACGACTGACCCCCTCAAAAGGCCAACCATTAGCGACTTTTTGGAGCAACGTACCATCCTGTGCAAAAGCTACACCGGCAAACCTGATTATGACACCGATATAGAGCCATATCGCAACAAGCCCGACTACATAATCATAGACTTTCAATATTTTGCCGAGCGCATTGTCGAAGTGTTCTACCTACCCGAAAAAAACCACGAACAACGAATGACCCTCATGCGCCATGAAACCGGCATCTGGAACGTCGGCTATGGACTGTTCAACGATTTTAGCCGAATAGAACACGGAGTGCATATCTATAATTACGACCCACAACCATATCCCGAAAATGTTCTCTAACACCTTTAAGGCAGACTGTTCATCAGCCTGCCTTTTTTGCGTTTAGACTTTTAAATTTACAAGCGTTTAAAAACTCCATAAATTCCAACTAACACCGACACCTATATAAGGCTTTCTACCAATTAAATCAAATCCTGTTTGAACACCCAAACCAAATCTTTTAGCCTTATATATAGTCTCTGTTTTTGTCCTTGTCACAATCTTGGTAGTCACACTGATACTATCCAACTTGGCCTCATATCCACTTACCCAAGCAACATAATTACTATCTCTATAAATCTTTTGAGCAATCGGTATCTCAACCGTCACACTGTCTGTATGATAAACAGTATCAGTGTTATTAACAGTGTCGTGTTTAACAATCGGAAGTTTCTGTATCTTGTGTCTCACAATCACACTGTCATAAGGCATAGGTTCTTTAATGGTGTCATGCTGATAAACAGTATCGGTAACGATGGTGTTTTGTTTACTGCAACCATTGTAACCCATCACAACACCAAGAATAAAGGCGAGAATAAAAACTACTACTCTCATTCTCGCTACAACATCTTCATAATCTCTTTCTCAAACGTGACGTCAGCCTCTATCGTCGCATCAACCTGCACAGTCTGCAAACGAGGATACAGGTACGGCATAAAGTCCTTGACGTGCGTCAGACGTTCGCCTGGCTCTAACACACCAAGATCCTTTGCAAACTGGCTTATTCCTTCTTCTGTGTCGTCAAAATAAGCCCCGATAACTTTTTCTAAAACCTTTATGTTCGGTTTTGGTTTGTTGGTAGTGCCCTTCTGCCTACCTCCCGTTTTCATGCCTTTCATGCTTACTTCGTTAAAAGTTACAAATACATACACAAAGTTACTCGATACTTTTGTTTTATAACACATAACTTTTAACAACATGATTTCAGCAGCTTTAGGACTCGCAACCAGCGTGATGGGGGGCATAATGGCCAACAAAGCAGCACGCAAACAACAAAAACTCATGCGAGAGGCACAACAACAAAAAATCAACTCTTTTAACCGTCGATACAACGAAAACGGACTGCAACGCGCGTCAGCGCAAGCGGCACTCAACCGTGTGCAAGACGAAATTGCCAGACGAGCACAACAGGCACAAGGAGCACAAGCGGTAATGGGCGGAAGCGAAGCGTCTGTTGCGTCAACCAAAGAAGCCAACGCACAGGCTCTTGCAAATACAGCAAGCAACATTCTTGCAAACGAAGACGCGCGCAAAGACGCTCTGCAAAAGCAAATGGACAGCGATACCGACAAATACAACCAACAGCAAGCACAACTACAAGCACAAAAAACACAAGCTCTCGCAAGTGCCGTCTCACAAGCTGGCTCCGCCATCGGCGCCGGAGTGGAAGGAGCATTGAAATTTGCCAAAAAAGACAACAACGGATAAAATCAACAATCTATGAGTGGAATAGGAATAGCAATCACCTCCAACGACAACAATAAGAAAAAAAACGGCCTGTTCTCTGGACTCAAAGCAACGCAACGGACCAATAACGACACACCCTTAATGTCGCCGACAACAAACACACAGCCGACAGCGGAAGAAGCAACAGCACCCACACCACAACCTGCGACAAATGGAACACAGGAGGCAACAAGCACACCCTTGACAATGACCACGCAAACTACACCACAAAAGCCCGCTCCGTCACAACTTGCACCCGAACAGTGGGCTCCTGCTTTCAAACCTGCACAACCTTCTGCGACACCAAACCTTACCGGAGTGGACACCGCAAAACCTTCAATGTACAACCTGCCGAAACCGTCCATTAAACCAACTACGCAACCTTCCGTCTACAACCCACAGGCGTTCCCAGAACAAGACACAAACAACCAACAAACAGCACAACAGCCGGCAGATACAGTGAACAACGACGACAACCAAGCGCAAATAAACACCATTGCCGACTTCCTCGCCACACGACCCACGCAAACCACCGAAGAATACCAACGCAAACAAGAACGACGTGACAACATCGAGCGCATATCACGCGGACTTAAAGCTCTTGCCAACATTTTCACAACAGCACACGGAGGGGTGTCAACGTATGACTACGACGCCGACAAAAAAAACTACGAAACAGACGAACAGAAACGATACGCACGACTCGCCCAGGAATGGAAAGATTATCGCAACAACCTACAACAGGCTCAAAACATAGCGTTCAAACAACAAGACATAGACATTCGAAAAGGAAACCTCCTTTGGAGACAAGCGCAACAAAAGAACGCACTCGACAAATGGCAACATGAGTTTGACCTGAAACAAAAGAAACAATCATCAGACGAAGCATATAAGTCCGCACAAGTCGAACTCAAACGACAACAACAGCAACTTGCCAAAGAAAAGAACGAAGACAACCGCCAACTCATACAAGCACGCATCGACTACCTTAAAAAGTCACTTGAAATACGACGCCAACAAGTAGGCGTGGCAAAACAAAACGCCAACAGACAAGGCAAAACAAAAACAACAACATACACACGTGACGCCAAAGGACGTGTCACCTCATCAACATCTTCATACAAATAAAAAACATAACTATATCCAACCATGATAGACTATATAGACGACAACAAAAAAAGTGTTTATCAAATTCTTAAAAACACCAACTATTTCAAGGATAATAAACTGCCCGACGACGAACAGTCTTTCTCTGCTTCCCTTGACTCCGACGACAACTACGCCAAAAGACTATATGACTACATGGCGACCGAAGGCTACGATGATAGTTATGACAATTTCAATAAATACTACCGACGCACAAAACCAACCTCTAAGGGCACAGAAATTGCAGATGTCGCTAATGAAACGCAACCAAGTCGTGCAAACACCAGCAACATAGCCGAGACAGAAACTCCGACACACAACAACACCGTCAAATACGCCAAACCAACTAATAATAATGCGCACCCCGTCGTACAGAGCCAGGTGAAACAAAACACCCAGAGCAACACCGCCACTGCCAACGCTCAACATAAGCAGACCTCAAAAGGAAACAAACAAGCGCACAACACCCAAACAGAAAACCGGAATATCAGTGACGCGCAGCGCAGACAAATGATGATTGGCAACGTTGCGGAAATGCAACAAAACGTACAGAATATAGTTAACTTCGGCAAGCAGAGAGTTGGCAATATGCAAAGGTACGGCTTCGGCCTTGGCACTGGCGGAGTGAAGAAAGACGGCTATCAGTATAATGCGAAAACGAGGAAAATGGAACAGGCATACCTCACTCCCAACGGCACACGCACAACAAGCAAACAGACTGCACAAGCGGAGGTTGACGAACTCAAAAAATCAAAAAAACAGCAACTCGGTTTACGGTTAGACGAAAAAAGTGTAAATGACTTACAGAAATCCTCCGAAGGCGTTATTGTCGAATTGTGGAAAGAAGCAGAAAAACAATATAACACAGAGATAGACAAAAACAACAAAGATTTTGCCGGACGCCCCTGGTACTATGCAGAACCCGGAGAACGAACCGTTGATATTGCTACCAACCGCCAGAAAAACGAAGTCTCACGCCTTAAAAATTTTGACTTAAAGAAAATGTCTGACAGAGTGTGGGCAAAGACTGGCGAAAACCTTACAGAACGTTGCTATAAACTGCTTGCAAACGCTTATAAGGGTGCTCCTGGCGCACAGTTATACGCATCTGCAAAGGCAATGGCAAGACAGTTGTCTGACAATGCGGTATATAGATATGCAGTCAAGAAAAACGCCCCTAAAAGCACACTGGATTACCTCGGCAAGATGGTACAGGAAAACAACCTCCTGAACAGTCTTAGCGTAGCTGCCGCGCGCACAGAGGCTGGCACAACAGGCGACCTCTCTGCAAAAGAACAGGCAATGAACGAATACGGCGAAGCGCACCCCTGGCAAAGGGTTGCAGGCACAGTCTTAGGCATGGCGTCAGACCCTACAACATACCTTGGAGGTTATGCAGGAAACTTAGTGGCAAGAGGAACGTTGGGACTTACTGGCAGGCTACTGTTTGGCAGATTGGCCAACAACGCCGGAGCACGACTTGTTGGCTCAACACTCGGAGGACGTGTGCTTTCAGGCGTAGCAGGTGGCGCAGGCAACATGGCAACTTATGAGGGTGTTAAAGAAGCGGAGAACCAATTAAAACATGGGGGGTATATTAATCCTGAAACGGGGCAGAACGAAGGGTTTTCCGTTGGCCAGATGCTAAAAGCCGCCGGGCACGGAGCTATAATTGGTAGTGCTACTGGCGTCGTCTCGCCACTTCTTGGCAACGTAGCCGACAAAGTTGTCAAAGCAACCTCTAATACCGCCGGTAAGGTTGGCGCAAGGGCAGGCGAATTGGCACTGTCAACAGTAGCCGAAGGCACTATATTCGCAACGCCCGAATGGATAGCAAACGCCAAGCTCGAAGAAAACGACCCAAACAAAAAGAGTGGTTGGGACATTTGGACAAACAGCATGGGCACAATGTTGGGCTTCAAGGCAATGCACGCAGTGAAGGCCGCGCCAAAGGTCATAGCAGACTTGCGCCCAATAAAAAATCCACGCACGATACAAGAAAGAAACCACAACCGCATGAAATTCTTAGAGAGGTTGCGTAACAGGTTGAACGCAAGCCCAAAAGACATGGCGTTCACAAACGAAGAACGTGAAGAACTCGTACAAAACGGTTACGGAGGCCTCGCCTCATTATTTGCGATGAAAGAAAAACAGATGAGGAGAAACCCTGCCATTTCGGACTTTAATGTTGCCACCTTCGAAAACCCTAAAGGCGTAGAGGTGAGCGATGAAGGTAGGGCATGGCTGAAAAACCACCCGGAAATTGACGGATATGACACAATGGAAGAATTTATGCAGGATGGAAATATAAGCCAGAGCGCAAGAGCCAAAGCGTATTATATCTTCACAGGCAGGCATCTGCCAATGGGCACAGTGATGGGCTGTACGAAAGAGATTGATGAAAATGGCAATATTTACATCAAATCAATAACCTCATACGGAGAGGTCGTGACAAACAAACGGGTCGCCAACGAAGACGAGGCACAACGAGAGCAAGACAAAATAATGCGCCAAGTTGAACTTAACACTATTGATGTAGGTGAGAGCATGGCAGAGCAGAGGGCAGACAACATGATGTGGAATGAGGCTGTACAGTACGCCTCACCAGGAGCAGACCCAGAAACGGTAAGAAAAAACTATCAGTCAGCACTCGCAGGAGACGAGAACGCACAAAAGCAATTCGGAGACATCTTCAACAAGATTGACGAATTTTATGAGCGCAATGGCAATATAGCAGACAGCCAACGACCAGAATTTATCCGCAAAGAAATTTCTGAAAAAACAGGAGTTGATGTTGACGAAGCTATCCGCAAGGTCCCCGAAAAACGCACCGAGGAAGAGCAGAAAGCCGTGCAAGAATATGCAGAACGCCTCTACCCTGAAAACAACAAAGAAGCTGAACCGAACGACAGAGCCGGAATTGAAGGTCCCGAAGACAATAGTCATGCACCTAACGAGAACCAACCAAAAGAACCAGGCCCGACTGAAAACAATTCGCAACAAGACAACGCCGAGGGAGGGTTTGTGCAAGACGAACAACCCCAACCTGCACAAACAGCTCCAGCCGACCCTGTTCAAGCTGAATACGACCGGCAAAAGCAAGCCGTGTCCGACGAACTGTTCACTGACCTAAAAGATAAACAACTCGTCTACACCGACCCTCAAACTGGCCAAGAATGCCTTTGGAAAGCAACCTACCACGGGCAAGACTACTACATTGTAAAACAAAACCGTGTACAAGAGAGCTCCCCCTCCCATACCGTCTCCTATAACATATACACCTTACGCGACGAACAAGGCGGCACCATCGTAATAAACTCACTCGACCTCGACCTGAGATTTGACAACCCCGTCCCACTCGACCAAATGGCAGACCAAGCTCTTGCTCAACGTGGCATCACCCCAGAAAGCATACAGAAACAGATCGACTTTTCCCAAAGTCACAACCCCCAAACCAAAGTCCTTTCCGTTGGTGACACCTACACCGACCCCGACGGAACAAAGCAAATCGTTGTAGGCGAAGCAGACGGCAAGCTCATTGTCCGCTCTGCACACTTCGACACACAACAACAAAAATACACCGAAGACCCAAAATCACCCACTCGTGAACTCACACCCGAACAAGTAGCCGCCGAACAAGACGCATACTATGACGCACTCGACCAACAAACCCCCACAACCCAAACCCCCGAGCCCGAAGAAAAACAAGAAACCGACAACACACCCGTTGAGCCCGAACAACCCCACTACACCAAACCCTCGCAAAACCCCGAACCATTCGGACCAGGCGACCAACTCACCTTCTACATCGACAACAAACCCATACAAGCCGAAGTCGTACAACCCGAAAACGAAGACGGAGTAGTAATCGAAACCTCACAACGCGTCAACGGGCACAAAGTCTATCAGTACACACGCGAAGAACTCGACCAGTTGACCACCCCACCCGAAGCGAAAAACGAAGAGCCAAACCACAACGAACCACAACAGCCGAAAAACACACCCGAACAAACCCCCACAACCCAAACCACCAACAACGAACTCCCACCGTATGATGGCGATAAGTTCAACCAAACACACACCGCAACAGAAACTGGGACACAACAACCCCAACAAGTTTCTTCTGACGCCAATTTATCGCCACAAAACGATAATAAAGAGAACGAAACGAAACCTCAACTGGTTTCACCCTCCGATACCCAGACACCACAACCCACCACAGGCTCCGCCCTCTCACGCATACCGCAAGACGAGAACGGAGAACCCCTCTATACCCAAACCGACCCGAAAACAGCGTGGAACGCACTCCTCGAACAAGCCGAAGGAGACACCGGCATAGCAAAAGAGGTAGCCACTTCCATGCTCTCCGACCTCAAAGCCGAACTTAAACAGTCGCAAAAGCAGAAGCCAACAGGAGGGAAAACAGTCAGCGAAAAAATACAGGCACAAAAAGAACACAAAGCCAACATAGACCGCATACAGAACGAAGTAGACAAGTGGCAGGAAATTCTTAACCAAGGCGAGAAGAAGGAAGAACCAAAAGAAAATACTATACCCACACAGGACGAAGCACCACAAGCTACGGTTGTAAGGGATGAAGCACCTACCCCCGACCATATTGCTGACGACAGCAAAAAGGTAAAGGAAAACACTGTTGCACAAAATAGAGCAGACAACCAAGGAAATCCACTAAACGAAGATGGAACACTAAAAGTAGCCAAAGTTAAATCCATAGACGAAATAACAGACAAAGATTTTAATTCGCCAACACGAAATGTAGAACTACCAAAGTTGCCACAGATAGTTGATGATGCCATCGGGACCAATGGAAAGCCAATGGTTATAAAGAAAAATATTTTTGAAAAGAATAAAAGAGGGCATAAGGACTTAACACCTCAACAAAGTAGACAAATCTTGCATGACGCACTTTTTGAAACAGACCTTTATGGTCAGAACCAAAAGACGAGCAGACCTTATAATTGGATTTTGATACATAATGCCGATAAGCATTCTTCTGTTATCGTTGAAGTAAATCACAACAAAGATAATACTGAAATTGTAAACTGGCATTATCTTGATGATGTAACATTAGAACGAAAAAAGAGACAAGCCGTTAGGGAGGGTGGGCTAATCCTCACACTCGAAAGTGCAGCTGCCGATACTCATAACGGTTTGTCTTCCGAGAGCAAAGATACAACATCTAAGACAGAGGAACAAGAGAAATCGAAAGAAAATAAAGAGGAAGATGCGGCAACACAACCAAGACAAGAGAACGGTGCAGAAAATGCTAATCCTGAAAAAGTGTCTCCCGAGCAGGAGGCCGAACAAAAAGCCTATGACAAGTGGAAACGAAAAGACGAAAAAAATCTGCGCAAACAAGCCGAGCAACTATATGACGAAGCGTTCAATGATGGGTACGTCACACCCGAAATAATCGCGGCACAAACCCTCGCGTCTGTTAAAATCACACCCGAAAGCCTCCGTGCACATACAGGCTTTTCAAAAGCCTACCAACGAAAATATGTAGGAATGATAGCCAAAAAAGAAAATGGTGGCATTTCTTTTGACCAAGCAGTGGAAATGGCAGAGACTGCATATAGAGAGGCTAATAACGACAACGACAATGTGGACTTCTATGATATGCGTTCCATTGTAGAGGATATTATTCGTGAAGGCAACCTAAGAGGTTACGAGAAGCGTTTCCGCGAACAGCAAATCAAGCAGACCGTCGATGCCCTCAAAGCCGAACGCGACAAGGCTTTTGACGAACTGTATGGAACAGACTATGATACCTATATGCAAAACCCCCAACACCGCGAGGAAGAACTTTCATACACCACAAAGTCAAAAAAGCAATCTAAAGAGAACACACTACAAATACCGGCCATCGAAAACGACCCCCTCGGTCCCATAGACCCAGACGCCGTAGTGCCGTTCCACAAAACCGAACAAAACAACACAACCCAACTCACACCCGAAGAAACCCTCTTGCGCGACACCATAGTTGAAAGACTGGAGGAAGCGGGCATACCAGTAAGCACCGACACAAAAGAAGGACAAGCCCTCCTCGATTTGGCTAACGGAAAAGGCGATGTAAAACTGGAGGCAAAAAGAAAAAGAGCACTCGAAACCGCCTCTCTCGGAGAAAATCCAAGGTCATTAACTGTCATTTCAAGTGCTGATGGTGCAAATGTACTAAAAAAAATTGACGTTCTTACAAAAGAATTAGAAGAAATTTCCACCCAGCCCAAAACCTTCATCGGAGATGTGGCAAAAGCACTCGGAGCGAAACGTTTTGGCAGTGGCAGTGAATACGCAACCTTTGAAACAAAAAACGGCCAAATAGTGACCATACGCCTTGCCAACCACAATGCGCACACATCAGGGTTTGACCACCACAACAAACATAATGGTATCAGTATCGTTATATCACCTAAAGGTAATAACGGCATAACCAATGACGGTAACGCACATATTGTGGAGTTCTATTATGACTCCATTAAACTAAGACGAGCAGAAGGCAAACCTTTGGCGGAAATAGTACAATCTATCAAACAAGCCCTTTACAGTGGCGAGTTCAAAGACACAACAGGCCTTGCAGAACGACAAGAAGTGAACGAGCAGACCATACGTGAACATCGTGTTTATCACGGCTCCGGTGCCGACTTTGACCACTTCGACCACTCTCACATGGGCGAGGGAGAGGGTGCGCAAGCCTACGGCTGGGGCACTTATGTGACAGAAGTAAAAGGAATTGGCAGGACGTATGCCTCAAGATTTAAGCGAAACGTAAGAATACGTGACATTTCGTCAATAGAGAAGCGTGTTAAAGAAGACAACCGTTTTGCAGATTTGAGCAAAGAAGAAATACATAGCCTTGTAAGTGAGGCAGAAAAGTATGTACAGAGTTCTTTTAAAGATTATGGCAATCTTAGCGATGAAAACATTCTAATTTTTGCCATTAATGAAGCACAGTTTGACAGAAGACCGAAAGTGTTGGTTGATGTACTGCGGAGCATTAAGGTTGAAGACCTTGAAGATGCCAAACGTCACCTCTACACCGTTGAAATCCCCGACGACAACGGCGAGAACTACATAGACTATAATGGAAAAATATCTGACATGCCGTCACAGAAAATAGACGCAATATGTGCGGAGCTTGAAAAACTTGGCTGGAAACGTAAAGATTTGCCAAACGCGGTACGGTTCACTGATGGCTATGACAACATCGAGATAAACCCAGATGCTACCGGAGCTGACCTCTACGAGGAGATTACGGCAGCGTCCAAGAGTCCGAAACAGACAAGTAAATTATTGTCGAGAGCCGGCTTTGTGGGTATTAAATATCCGGCCGACTACATGCGAGGCGGACGCTCCGACAACGCACAAAACTATGTCATCTTCAACGAGAAAGACGCCAAGATTACAGACCATATCCGTTTCTTCCGCACCCCCGACGGCCAAGCCTACGGCTACACTGTCGGAGGCAAAATCTACATCGACCCCACCATAGCACGTGCCGACACACCCATACACGAATACACACACCTGTGGGCGGAAGCACTACGCCAAGCAAACCACAAAGAATGGGAAAACATCATCTCACTCATGAAAGACCTCCCACTCTGGAACGAAATCCGCAAACGTTACCCCGAACTCAAAACCGACAGTGAGATTGCCGACGAAGTGTTGGCCCATTATTCGGGCGTGCGTGGTGCGGAGCGTTTGCGTGAGGAGCAAGAGAAGATTAAGAACTCCAACCAAAACCTCACCGCCAAAGCACGAGCACTCGCCGCCATTGAGAAAGTGCGTCAGGCATTGAACAGATTTTGGAAACAGGTCGCCGACTTCCTCCATATACATTATACGAGTGCAGAGCAAGTAGCCGACCAAGTAATGAAAGACATGCTCAACGGTGTGAACCCGAAGATGGCAAACAAAGGCAAGACTCTTGCCGGTGTGCACAACATCAGTGAGGACAAACTCCTAAAAGCACTCAAACTCGGAGGACTCGCCAACCCCTCCATGGCCGTAATCGACACAGCCAAATCAACGCATACAGGCTATGGAGAAATATCCCTTATCGCTCCGTCTTCGCTTGTTGACAAGCGTACAGGAAAGAATGCGGGCACGTTTTATGGTGACGCTTGGACGCCGACTTATCCGACTGTGGAAAAATATATACCGGAACAAAGCCAAGGTTTGCTTGAAAAGGACCTCGACAGTCTGCCACGTGAAATGTATGGTATTACACGCAATGCG
>ERZ808275.445-NODE-445-length-17081-cov-6.131329_pt1 | contig 17081 bp, 14 predicted proteins | sample MGYA00520894_ERZ808275 | MGnify/ENA primary metagenome ERZ808275 (study PRJEB31516, sample SAMN03275598) | gut metagenome | biome: mammalia-associated habitat; material: feces | host: Papio cynocephalus | place: Kenya | collected 2012-08-03 ...
ATTTTTGTGTACCTTTCGTTTTGCAAAAAGTGCACCTTTCGTTTTGCCGATTATACACTTGACAATACCTTGTAGGTCAAGTTCTTCTTCATTTTTATTACATAGGTAATGTGCTGCTCCGTAAAACGTTGGAAGACAGAGTAGTCTATATAGGCTCGGTCGATGGCTAAAATAGAGCCTGCGGGCAATGTCAGATACTTGAGCATTATCTGGTCGTGCGTTGCCGCTGATGTAAAGCGTACCAGACATGGCATATTTTCATCCGCTTTGATGACGGTATGTGCTTTTATCCCGCCCTTCTTTTTACCCATTTTGGGATTGCGTCCTGCGCCTTTGAGGATGTCCGAGAACAGGCTGATAGTCGTTGAATCCATGATATACAGGCGTTTGACCCATTATTCACTTCGGCTGTCCGCTAAAACAGCCTTGTATTGTTGGTAGAGGCTTTGGTATATCTCTCCAAAGAAAGAACTGCTTTGGCGGTTATTGGCTTCGGACAGCGTGCTGCGTCGCACCAGATAATTAATGCCGAGGTGTTGGAATTTCTGAGCCTCTGCCATCAGACCTATAACCGTTTCGCGCAGTGAGTCATACCGCATAAGAACAGCAAACAACAATGCCACAAAATGGGTGTAACCGTCTAATTTCTTGACATAGCGGTCGTAGTTGTTTTGTTTACTGATTTCCTGTATCTTGGCACGATTTGCCAAATTGAGTATCTGCAGGTATTGCGGCTGTCCGGAAAAAGTTGTAATTTTGCTCATCGTTGTTAGTTTTTTTGTTTGACGACACAAAATTACAACGGACGGTCGGTTCCTGCAAAAGAACCGACCGATTTTTTTGCATACGAATTAGAGGTTTACCGAACAGTAATAATAAAAAACATAAATAATAAAAACAAAACATTCAAAACCCGTCTTGCGGCGCAACACGCGCCGCGCTGCATTGTTATCAATAACTTGGTCTCCACTGCCTGGTAAACACCATTCTAGTCAGCCTGCGAGGCTTTCGTTTCGCTTTGGCACTCAGTGTGCCTGTGGCGCATAACGATGCGAGACAATAAGGAGTTCTACTCAGCCCACAGGGCTTCTTATCTCGCCGTAGGCTCGAACGATGATTCCGTGTCGCTACGGCACTTAGTGCGCGATGCGCACCTGCCTTACGCTTCACGTCCCCCATACATAGCATAACGACGCGAGCCGCGTCGTCTCCCATACGAGCATAGTCATACGGTTTGTGCCAAATCGGCTGCGGACGAGGTGTGACACCCTATTTCGCCTATGGCTTGCAGGGAATCCGTAGTGTCTGCGTTCCCGGCAGAAAGCTGGTGCCAACTCCTGTGTAAACATCGGCAAAGACGGTATTATCTACCGTATATCTACCGTATATCTACCGTGTATGTACCGTATATGTACCGTAGTTGGTAACGGAAGGAGAACGGAATGTCTTGTCCTAAATAAGGTTGACTATTTTTGTCGTTAGTACGGAGTTAAGTTGACTCGGGGTTAAACTTAGTCCGAGGAGAGGTTGACTATTCCTTTCGGAAGAGATGTCATTTCCTAGTCAGATGCCCGCGGGCACCTGACTAGGAAATGGTGCTCGTGTTCTGCCTACCTGCTCATCGCGTACGTATTTTGCGTGCAAAGATATGTATTTGGCGCATTGTACGTATTTTGCGTGCAAAGGTACATATCTTTCTGCACACTACCAATCATTTTCTTACGTTGCCGACTTTTTTATCGCATTTTCGCGATAACTGCGCCATTTTTTCGGTATCTCGCTCTCTTGCTGCGCGGCTTCCGACGGCGTCATACCATTCAAACTCCAATGCGGACGGCACGTATTGTAAAACACCACCGCTTTCGCCACCTCCTGCTGCACTTGCTCCTGAGAGGTAAACTGCAGTTGGGCAAAAAACTCATTCTTTATCGTATTGTTGATACGTTCCGCCACCGCATTATGCTTCGGATTGCCGTTCTCGGTCATGCTAATCGCTATGCCTTTGGCACTCAATGCCTGCACATATTGGTTGCTTGCATACTGTACACCATGGTCGGAATGGTGCGTCAGACCGCTGTAGTCAAAGTCCGGAGGCAAGGTGGACAATGCCATTTTCAACGCCCCCAACGGGTGGATGGATCCAACGACTCGCCCACGGCATACCCTACAACCATCTTGCTGTAAGCATCCGTTATCAATGCCAGATAGCAAAAATGGTATAGCCCATGCTCCATATCGTCCCACACTTTGATATAGGTAATGTCGGACACCCAAATCCGGTTGGGACGCTCGGGAATGACTGCCCATACGCGATTGGGATAGGTGGGCATATTATGCCGCGAATCCGTAGTGCGGGGTACTTTGGACTGCCGCCTGCGCAGTTTCAGACCGCGCTGCTCCATGAGACGCAGAAAATGGTCTCTGCCCAATGGATGCTCATCACGGAACTCTTTCGCATACATCATATGGAGTTTCTTGCAGCCAATGCACGGGTCAATGGCGCGGATGCGCTCTGCATAGTCCAATGCCACCTGTTCACGCAACAGAAGGTTTTGAAGAAACTGTTCATCATGCCGATAGTAGGCTTGCTTTGTAGCACCAAACAACGAGCATATTTCGACCATTGTCAGTCTGAACTTATGCCCCGATTTGAGCCTACTTATTGTTTGGTGCCGGCTTTTTTTCGTATCTCAATACCGAACATTTATTCTGCTACATCCACCATTGTCTCCCATGCTTGGGCACGGGCTTGGGCTTTGTCGCGCTCCTTGGTTGCCTTTACTAATTCGCGCTTCAGTTGGGCTACCTCTTCTTCCAAAGCGCGGGTCTTTTCGTCTTTTGTCATAATGCTGTTTACTATGGCGGGTTGAGCCTCTTTGAACGCTGTTACCCATTGGTGTAGCGTCATAGTTGGCAAACCGACCTTTTTACTAAACGCCACAATTCCCATACCGGACTGAAAGTATTCACACACTTTCTGACGCTTAAACTCGGTGGTATAACTTGTCCTTTTTCGAGATTTTGACGCAGAGACTCTCGATAACTATTCTTCTTTTTGACTCATTTTTTTGACTTTTTTGAGTCAACTTTTTCTGTACCAAGACAGATACTTTTTTGCGGGGCAGTAGAAAGCGGTTGTTGCGTATATGGAGAAAAAGCAGTATCTTTGTCCCCGAATTGGCGAAAGGGCATTTGTTCGTCCCGAGCCGTAAACATTTGTACGTTTATTATGATTAAAATTTCGTTTCCGGACGGTAGTGTCCGCGAGTATGAGAGCGGCGTTACGCCTCTCCAAGTGGCTGAGAGTATCAGCAGTCGTTTGGCGCAAGACATCCTTGTGGCAAGTATCAAACCTATTACCAACCAACCCGAGACCATCGAGGAGCAGGGCGAAGGGTGGAGTATTGTGGAACTCAACACCCCTATAACCGAAGACAGCCAAATCCGTCTCCACAAATGGGACGACCCTGAGGCAAAGCACGCTTTCTGGCACACTTCGAGCCACTTGATGGCAGAGGCTTTGCAGGAGTTGTATCCGGGTATCCAGTTCGGTATCGGTCCCGCTATCGAAAATGGTTTCTACTACGATGTCTATCCCGCCGAAGGGCAGACTATCAAAGAGAGTGATTTCCCCGCTATCGAGCAGAAGATGATGGAGTTGCGCAACCGCAAAGAGCACCTCGTAAAGAAGAGTATTTCCAAGGCGGACGCCCTCAAAGAGTTTGGCGACAAAGGGCAAATCTACAAGTGCGAACTCATCTCCGACCTCGAAGACGGACACATCACCACTTATACACAAGGTGCATTCACCGACCTCTGTAAAGGTCCGCACCTCCTTTCTACCGAGCCTATCAAGGCGGTGAAAGTGCTCAGTTGTGCGGCTGCCTACTGGCGCGGCGACGAGAAACGCCCGATGATGACCCGTATATATGGTATCTCGTTCCCGAAAAAAGCCATGTTGGACGAATACTTGGCTCTCCTGGAAGAAGCCAAGAAACGCGACCACCGCAAGATCGGCAAGGAGTTGGAACTCTTTATGTTCTCCGATATGGTGGGCAAGGGACTGCCTATCTGGTTGCCCAAAGGTACGGCATTGCGTCTGCGTCTTGAGGATTTCCTCAAGAAGATACAGAAACGCTATGGCTATCAGCAGGTTATCACTCCGCATATCGGTAGCAAACAACTATATGTAACTTCCGGACACTGGGACCACTACGGCAAGGACTCGTTCCAGCCTATCACCACACCGGAGGAGGGCGAGGTGTATATGCTCAAGCCGATGAACTGTCCGCACCACTGCGCTATCTACAAGAACAGCCCGCATTCCTATAAGGAGTTGCCTTTCCGCTGTGCGGAGTTCGGTACCGTCTATCGCTATGAGCAGTCGGGTGAGTTGCACGGACTGACGCGTGTGCGCTCGTTTACGCAGGACGATGCCCATATCTTCTGCCGCCCCGACCAGGTGAAGGACGAGTTTATCCGCGTGATGGAGATTATCGAGATTATCTTCAAGGCTTTGGATTTCAAGAACTTCGAAGCGCAGATTTCGCTCCGCGACCCGAAGAATACCACCAAATACGTAGGTTCTGACGAGGTCTGGGAGAAGGCGGAAACGGCTATCATAGAGGCTTGCCGCGAGAAGAACCTCAATGCCAAGATTGAGTACGGCGAAGCAGCATTCTATGGTCCGAAACTCGACTTTATGGTCCGAGACGCTATCGGTCGCCGTTGGCAGTTGGGTACTATCCAAGTGGACTACAATCTGCCCGAGCGTTTTGAGTTGGAATACACGGGTGAAGACAACCAGAAGCACCGCCCTGTGATGATACACCGTGCGCCGTTCGGTTCGATGGAGCGTTTTGTGGCTGTGCTGATAGAGCATACTGCGGGTAAGTTCCCGTTGTGGCTCACGCCCGATCAGGCTGTGGTATTGCCTATCTCCGAGAAAAGCAACGACTATGCTTGGAAGGTGAAGGAGATGCTTGAGGCACAGGATGTGCGTGTCGTAGTGGACGACCGCAACGAGAAACTCGGGCGCAAGATCCGCGACAACGAGTTGAAGCGTATTCCGTTTATGCTGGTAGTGGGCGAGAAAGAGGCGGAGCAGGGTCTGGTCAGTGTCCGCCAGCAGGGTGCCGAGGACAAAGGCCTGATGACCGTGCAAGAGTTCGCTGACTTTATCAACTCGACCGTCAAAGCACAGATGAACGCTTATTGATAGAAGATATTTGCCCCTGACGGGCTACCTTAATTACAGAAACTTGTACCCGATTTACCTGTCTTGCGGTAAGGGGGTGCAAGTTTCTGTTTTTTATTGTAATTTTGCAGCGGAAAGTCATTCGTAATTCATTGTTTTTAATTCATACTTATATGAAAAAGGTATTTCTTTTCCTTTTGGCGGCAGCCGCAATGACGGCGTGCCAAAGCAAGCCTGCAGAGCAACAGGCGGCACCCGTGCAGGACACGGCTGTGGTGTATATGACGCAGGAGATTTCGCAGGAGTCATTGGTGCGCATCTTCCAAGCCCTCGGTGTGGAGCCGCAAGGCAAAGTGGCAGTGAAGGTCTCCACGGGCGAACCGGGCGGGCATAACTTTCTCAACCCGCAGTTGGTCAAGCCGTTGGTGGACAAAGTGCAAGGCACGATTGTGGAGTGCAATGTGGCATATCAGGGACCGCGTTTCCAAACCGAAACCCACAAGCAGGTGCTGGTTGACCACGGCTGGGCAGCCATCGCCCCGTGCGACATTCTGGATGCCGACGGCGAGATAAAAATCCCTGTTCGCGACACGGCACACATCAAGTACGACCTTGTCGGCTCGCATATCCGGAACTACGATTTCCTTATCAACCTTGCCCATTTCAAAGGGCATACCGCAGGCGGCTTCGGCGGCGTGCTGAAGAACCAGAGTATCGGCTTCGCCTCGAGCAACGGCAAAGTGTATATCCATACCGCCGGCGAATTGGACAAACCCGAAGGGCAGTTCTGGACAAAAGCCAAACAGGACGATTTCCTTGAGTCGATGGCTTCGGCTGCCGACGGCGTGCATCAGTATTTCAATGTAACCAAGAATAAAGAACTCGGTACGGACTGCGTCCGCACGGTGTATATCAACGTGATGAACAATCTGTCTGTGGATTGCGACTGCAGCAACCACCCTGCAGCCCCCGAGATGAAGAATGTCGGTATCCTTGCCTCGCTTGACCCCGTGGCACTCGACCAAGCCTGTGTGGATTTGGTATTCAACTATCCGTCCACCGAGGACGACAATGCTGCGGCGCTCATTGAGCGTATTAACTCGCGCCACGGCATCCATACTATTGAGCGTGCGGCGGAGATTGGTCTCGGCACACGCAACTACCATATGGTCAGCATTGACGGCGAGGATATGCTCAACTACCTGAAAGAGAACCAACTGTCGCTTGTGGTGCGCAACCGCGGCGAGCAGACTACCTACACGCAACACGGTGTGCGCGATCTGTACGACCTGCAGAACTCACGCACATTGCAAGGTGCTGCCGTGGCGGACAAGATTATCGGCAAAGGTGCTGCGGCTCTGATGATTGCCGACGGTGTCCGCTATGCCACCACGGAATCCATTTCCAAAGAGGCACTTGCTATGTTGCAAAAAGCGGGCGTTGAGGTGCAGTACAACGAGATGCTTGACTATATCCCTAATCACGACCATACGGGCGAGTGTCCCCTTGAGCAGCGTCTCCACGGCATCACTGACCCCACCGAGTGTCTGCCCATTGTGAACGCCTTCGTGGAATCCCTCAGCAAGTAAATGCATACTCCTGCAAATAGTCTGCTATGTTGCAGTAAAACAAGATACAGGATGTAGATATGTGGCAGATAAATATATTGCAAAGATAGAGTAATTACAAACACAAAACGCAGTCTGAAAAATAGGCTGCGTTTTGTGTTTATGGATTTGGCGAAAGGAATATTTATAATTTGCATACATAAGAATTAAATCGTAATTTTGCAGCATAATATAAAATAGAAAAGTATGGGATTAAAATTTATCGATACAAGCGTTTGTAAAACAAAACTTAAATGTACGATACAATCAAGCGGAAAGTTAGGGTTCCCTGCAGGGACGGCAGAAGCGTTACAGTTGAGAAAAGGAACTTTGGTAAAATTTGCACAAGACGATGAAAACGAAGATGTGTTGTATATGGTCTTTGTAGCAGAAGAAGACCCGCAAACACTGAAGGTTGCAACGGCGGGAGTATATTATTATATTCCGACACAAGCAATGTTTGATTTGCTGAAATACGCTTATAAGACTTGGACCTATATTTTTGACCTGTCTCGCGAAAATGATTTGGATAGTATAGCGGGCGGAACGGTATATAAGATGTCGAAACGAATAACACGGAAGAAAAAAGGAGGTGCGGCAGAATAATGGAGATTATCTTGGAAAAGAAATCCCGTTTCAATCTTGCACATTGAAACGGGATAAAGACAGCGCGAGAAATAAGGTTTTAGAAGTTGTGGAAGATACTTACAGAGCCTTTACCATCACACCATCTATGGGAAAATCGGTTTGCAAAATTACTGCTTTTTTCATAGTTGGGCAAATTTGGAGTGATAAAAATGCGTTTTTTGCGCTATAATGTGCAAAAAATCACTTTATAAATTATAAACCCTAACTTTCTAATGAAGAAAGCTAATGTTATTCCATTCACCAATGGACAGCGAAATGCAGAAACGCTATGGCTTGCGTGCCAGAAAAATCTGCTGTTGGAACCCAAAACAAAGGTGCCGATGATTGCATCGTATTATGTGGGCAAGTTACCAAATCAGTTGCTGAATTTTCAAGAAGCAATGAGTAAGAAATGCACGAATTATGATGCCGTAGTGCATTTTTATATACACGACTGGCGGTTTGTCTCGCTCTATCGGACACCCGAAAAGTATGTTGAGCGATTGCGGCAATTCAAATATGTGATTACACCCGATATGTCGCAATATCGTGATATGCCGTATTTTACACGCTACCACAATAATTGTATGAATAATGCAATGGGAGCATATTTGCAGACGCACGGTGTGAATGTTATTGCCAATGTGAGTTGGTCGCTTCCCGATAGTTATGAATATGCTTTTGCCGGTATCCCAAAACATACTACCATTGCCATTAATAGCAATGGTGTAAACTCGGATCCGGTGGCACGAAATCTCTGGTTACGCGGTTATGAAAAGGCAATAGAGACACTGCAACCGGAGCGTATTATCCGCTATGGCACGAAAATGCCGAATGAAAATGAGGCGATAAGTGTCTATTTTGAGAACCCTATAATCAGGAGGATGCGCTATGGGTGCTAACGGAAGCCACGCTTCGGGCGTACTGGAGAGCACTGAAAATAGGGAGTACTATACTTTGTTTTCCATAGGAGATAATATCAAATTTTTGGAAATGCAGGCAAATGGACGAGGTGGTAAATTGCCGGAGGAAAGCCATACACCAAACAGAATTTACGTGTCATTCTATAAGGACGGAAAGAATGTGAAAGAGATAGCGGAGTATGATGAAAATGGTAAAAAGAAGTATTCTATCCATACTCACGACCACTATGGCTTATCCCCGCATTTCCACTATAGGAAAGAAGGGAGACAAGATAAAGAAGGGCATCCGCTAACATCTGATATGCAAAAACTATACAAACAGATTATAAACTATGGCACTTTCTAAAGTAGAACAAGGTGTAGTCGGACGGGATTTGTTGGGCTATCCATACAATATCAAATATCCACCGCATATGGCTAAGTACGGTGGTGAAAACTTGGGCTATGCCACGTGGAACCAACAGGTTTTCTTTTATGAATTCGCTGTACAAGGAGCAGATGTATCGTTTTGGTACAACGGAGTACAATACTTTATTCGGGTGTACGAAGATTGTGCTTTTCGGACAGACGAGACAAAGAAACCTTTATTAGAGACTTTCCCAACTACTAATGCACTGTTAGAGCAAATGGACGTGGACGGGCATAAGTTGATAAGTCTTATTGACAAAGTGGAGGACGTTGAACTCTGTTAAAAATTCAATGTAATACACACAAACGGTCAGTAGTTTTAGGGCTACTGACCGTTTGTGTGTATGCTATCCTATCCACCTTACATTTACCTTGCTTTTGGAATATGAAGGGGGAATAAGAATGAAAGGGGGGGATTCTATATTTTATTATTCTATAGTTCTATTTTTCTATTGCAGGTTGTACTCGTTGCCGCCACCGAGGGAGTGGTAGAGGGATACGAGGGACTGGAGGAGAGCCATACGGTTGCTGATACGGGTGAACTCGGCAGTGAGGAGGCTGTTTTGGGCTGTCAGGACTTCGAGATAGGTGGTGCTGCCGTACTGCATCTTGAGCGCAGTGGCACGTTGGGCACGGCTGAGTGCCTCCACCTGCTTGTCGTATAGTTCGCATTTGGCATACGCCGTCTGGTAGGTATGGAGGGCGTCATTCACCTCGTTGCCCGCCGTAAGCACCGTCTGCGTGAACGTGAGCAGGGCTTCCTGTTGCTGCGATTTCGCCATCTTGACCTGCGCGATGTTACGCCCTGAGTTGAAGAGGGGGACGACGAGACTTGCGGCAAGACTGGATACCATAGTCATCGGGTCGATGATAGTGCTGTAACTATGGTTGGTCCAACCGAACATACCGCTGAGGTTGAGCGATGGCAGGCAGTTGCTGCGGGAGAGATTGGCGGCATAGAAAGCGCGTGCCATATTCTGCTGTGCGGCGCGCACATCGGGGCGGTTGTAAAGCAGTTGTGCGGGTACACCGACTTCGATATTCTGCGGCAGGACCTGTGCATCGAGCGTGCTGCGCTTGACAGGGCGATAGGTGGTACCAAGCATAAGACAGAGGGCGTTCTCGGTCTGGCGTATCTGCTGACGGAAGTCGAGTACCATCGTCTGTATGGAATAGTAGGTGGCTTCCATCTGGGTAACCGCCGCTTCGTCGGACATACCCGCCTCTTTCATACGGCGTATGGTATTGATGGTCTTTGCCCATGTCTGCTCGTTCTCCTCGGCGGTCAGCAACTGTGCATCGAGCATAAGGAGGGTATAGTAGGCATTCGCCACGCCGGCGATGAGTCCGCAGCGGGAAGCCTGCTCATAGTCGAGTGCCTGCTGCTTGGCGGCTTTGGCACCACGGAGGGAGTTGAGCGTGCGCCCGAAGATGTCTATCTCCCATGAGGCAGAGGCTACGAGGTCGTAGGTGCCCTGCCGGATACTGTACTGCGGCGAGAAACCGCCTTGCGGGGCAAGGCTGACAGACGGCAGATAGGCAAGTTGCGCTCCGCGGAGAGACGCTTCGGCTTGCAGCACATGCTCGTGGGCGATGCGCAAGTCGAGGTTGCTATCAAGGGCTTGACGGATAAGGTCTTGCAGGAGCGGGTCGGTGAAGAGTGCGTCCCACGAGAGATTACCGAGGCTCTGCGTGGTGTCGGACAGAGCCAAGTCGCCATAGAGTGTGGAGTCGATGTCCTGCACAGGTTTATACTTGCCGTAGATACCGCAAGAGGACAATAGGAGGGACACCCCCAAGCCCCCTCCAAGTAGGGGAATGTACAGAGCGGATTTTAATATATGTGGTAGTTTCATTTCTGTAAAATCTTAATAATTGATACTTTTTGAAAGGTGCGTAAGGGTAGCCTATCCTATGCTCATCCTCCTCACATCCACCTTACTTTTCAATGCACAATGCATAATGCACAATGTACCATGGAATCTTAACAAAACGCACTTTTCCGTTATTCCGTGCGGCGGTTCCTGCGGCGTTTCTCGTCGAGGCGTTGGAATACTACGAATAGCGAGGGTACGAGGAAAAGCAGCGCGAGCGTACCGACGATACTACCGCCCACGACACCCGTACCGAGACTGCGGTTACCATTGGCGCCGACACCTGTGGCAACCACCAGCGGGAGCATGCCGAAGATAAGCGTGAGTACCGTCATGAGGATAGGTCGCAGACGCACGGAAGCCGCTTCCGAAGCCGCGTCCACCAGACTCTTGCCCGCCTTGCGGCGCTCGGCAGCATACTCGGTGATGAGGATGGCGGTCTTGCTCAGCAAGCCGATAAGCATAATGACACCCGTCTGGAGGTAGATGTTGTTCTCGAGACCCGCCCATTTGGTGAGCAGGAACGAACCCATCAAGCCCACGGGTACTGCGATGATGATAGCCAGCGGGAGCCAAAACGATTCGTACAAAGCCGAGAGAATCAGGTAGATAAGCACGATGCAGATAAGGAAAATCATCGCGGTGCCGCTGCCTGTCTGTTGGCTCTCCTCGCGGGTGATGCCGCCGAAATCCACGGCGTACTGCGCGGGAAGTACCTGTGCCGCCACCTCCTGCACTGCCTTGATAGCGTCGCCCGATGAGTAGCCGTCGGCGGGCATGGCACTCACGGCAATGGAGTTATACATATTGAAGCGCGTCAGTTTGTCGGCACCATACACGCGGCGGAGCGTGATGAACTGCGACAGCGGTGCCATCTCGCCGCTGTGGAGACGCACAAACGTGTTGTCGAGACTGCGCTCGTCCATGCGCTGCTTGGGGTCGCCCATGATTTGCACCTTATAGACCTTGCCGAAGCGGTTGAAGTCGCTGACGTACTGACCGCCGTAGTAGCCTGACAGACAGCCGAGTACCTCGTTGGCGGTGATGCCTGAACGCTGGCATTTGGCGGCATCGACACTCACCTCCCACTGCGGGAAATTGAGGTTGAACGACGTGAACGCCACGCTGATTTCCTTGCGTCCGTTCAGCGCACCGATGAACTGCTGCGCGTAGTCGTAGAACTGGTGCATATCACCGCCTAACTTGTCTTCGAGGTTGATATCCAGCGCGTTACCCGTACCATAGCCGGAAATCTGTGCCGGTGCCATAGCAAAGACGGTGGCATCCTTGATGTCCTCGGTGAGGGCATACACCTTGCCGATGACGGCGTTCACGCTCTGGTCGCGGCGGGTGCGCTCGTCCCACGGACGGAGTTTCAGGATGATACAGCCTGCCGCCGTCGATTCGCCCGAGATGAGTCCGTAGCCCGACGTGCGGTTGAGTTCAGCCACCTCGGGTATGGTCATCAGGCGCCGTTCTATCTCCTGCATAATCAGGTTGGTGGTCGCTAGCGAACTGCCGGGAGGGGTGTCGATGTTTATCATCACGGTGCCCTGGTCTTCCTCAGGCACCAGACCGGTCTTGGTGGTGCGCATCAGCAATGCCATCAGTGCCAAACCCGCAATGGCAATCACGAAACTCAGCCACGGACGGCGGATGAAGAAGTCCGCCCCGTGCTGATACCACGCCACCAAACGCTCGAAACCCCTGTTCCAACGCTCCGAGAAGCGGAAACGCCAGCGTGCATAGCCCGTCAAGCCCTCGCCGTTGGTCTGCTTGGGACGCAGCATCAGCGCGCACATCGCAGGGCAGAGCGTCAGGGCGTTCACGGTGGAGATACCCACTGCCACCGCCATCGTCAGACCGAACTGGCGGTAGAAAACACCACTCGTGCCGCCCATGAAACTGACGGGAATGAACACCGCCATGAACACCAGCGACGACGTGATGATAGCCACTGCCACGTCCTTCGTACCGTACACGGCGGCTTGGAACGGACTCTTGTAGCCCGCGTCGAAGCGGCTGTGCACTGCCTCCACAATCACAATGGAGTTGTCCACCACCGTACCGATGACCAGCACGAGGGCAAACAGCGTGATGAGGTTGATGGAAAAGCCCGCCACCACCATGAACGCAAACGTACCCACCAGCGACACAATGATACTCACAAACGGAATCAAGGTCGAACGCCAGTCCTGCAAGAACAGCAGTATCACCAAGATAACCAGCAAGATAGCCTCTATCAGCGTGACCACCACGTTCTTGATGGACGCAAACAGGAAGTCGTTGCTGCTCATCATTTGGGTGATTTCGACACCCTTCGGAGCGTTCTTCTGCACCTCCGCCAGCAGGGCGTCAATCTGCTCGTTCACCTCCGTGGCGTTGGAGCCTGCCGTCTGGAACACCATACACTGTACACCCGGGTGCCCGTTCTGTGCGCCTGTGTAACTGTAACTCTCTGTACCCAATTGAATATCAGCAATATCACGCAGACGCAGCACTTCGCCGTCGGGCGTGGAACGGATGACTATCTCACCGAACTCCTCGGGGGTTTGCAGACGACCTTTGTATTTCATAGTGTATTGGTACGCCTCGGGGGAGTTCTCACCGATAGCACCCGTAGCCGACTCGATGTTCTGCTCTGCCAGAGCCGCCGTCACATCGCTCGGCACCAAGCCGTATTGCGCCATCACATCGGGCTTCATCCACACGCGCATTGAGTAACTGCCGCCCAGCACTATCAATTGTCCCACGCCCTGAATACGGAGCATCTCGGGCTTGATGTTGATATACACGTAGTTGCTCAGGAAATCCTCATCGAAACTGTCGTCGGGCGATGACACGGTGAATATCTGCAGCATACTTGCCTGACGCTTTAATGTTTGTACACCAACCACTTTCACTTCGCTTGGCAACTGTGCTGTCGCCGAGGCGATACGGTTCTGCACGTTCACTGCCGCCATATCGGGGTCGGTGCCTTGTTTGAAATAGACGTACATCTCCACCGAGCCCGTACTGGCTGCAGTCGAAGTCATATATATCATGTTCTCCACACCGTTGATAGCCTCTTCCAGCGGGGCAACAACGGATTTCTGTACCGACTCGGCACTTGCGCCGAAGTACTGTGTCATTACCATAACGGTCGGCGGCGCAATGTCGGGATATTGCTCGATAGGGAGCGTTTTGAGACCGATAAGTCCGAGCAGGGCTATCACAATGGATATGACTGCCGACAGCACCGGTCGCTCCACAAAAGTTTTTACATTCATAGGTTGATATAAATAAGTCGAATTGGACTAATTGGGCTAATAAGCCAGATAAGGCAAATGGGACACTCTGTTAATTCCTAATTCATCATTCTTAATTCATCATTATTTTCACGCCTTCCCGAAGCATTGCCACACCTTCGGTAACAATGGTGTCTCCCGCCTGCAAGCCGCTCGCCACGATATACTCCTTGCCGCCGTTCAACCGGCTGACAACCACCTGTGTAGCAGCGGTCTTGCCGTCCTTCACACGATAGACAAACACTTTGTCTTGCACCTCGTAGGTGGCGGTACGCGGAATGAGGAGCGCACCCTGCTGCGGCTTTGCGAGAACGATATTCCCTGCGCCGCCGGAGGTGAGCAGACCGTTCTTGTTGCCAAATGCAGCCCGTACGCTGACGGTGCCTGTGGACTGGTCGATGACGCCCGACACGGTCTCAATTTTACCCTGTTCGGTGTACTTGCTGCCGTCGTTCAGCACCAACTCCACAGCGGGCATGTTCTTCAATGCGGCATCTTTGCTGCCGTATTGACGCGCGAGGGCAAGCCATTGGTTCTCGGTCATAGAGAAATAGACGTACATCACCGAGTTGTCGCTCACGGTGGTCAGTGGGGTAGGCATCTGCGGCGACACCAACGCACCCACGCGGAAAGGCAGCGTGCCCACTACGCCGTCGCTCGGACTCTTCACCTCGGTATAGTTGAGGTTGTTTTGCGCAATGACCAATGCGGCATTCGCCTGTGCCAAACCTGCCTTGGCACTCAGGTAACTGTTCTTCGCCGTTTGCAGGTCGAAATCAGAGATGACGCTGTCGGCATAGAGTTGTTGTTTGGATTGATATACCAGTTCGGCAGTAGCGACACTCGACTTGGCTACCTCGACGTTGGCTTCGGCAGTCTCCAACGATGCGCGGTACGGCACCTGGTCGATGATAAACAGCACCTGCCCTTTGCGCACGCGCTCGCCCTCAACGACGCATAGTTTGGTCAGCGTACCCGCCACTTGCGGCATGATGGCGATGTCCTGACGCCCGCGGATAGAGGCAGGATAACTCTCCTCCACCACGCAGTCTTGCGCCTGCACCACTATGGTCTTGTTGTGCGCCACTTGTTCTTCTTGTCCTTGTCCGCCTTTGTGGCACGCGCTCAGCGCGCACATACACAAGGCAATACAGATAAATACCTTCTTATTCATATAGTTTGTTTTGTTATTTGTGAACCCCTAAATGGGTACTATTCTTCAGCGTTGTCGGCATCTACGCAAAAGCCGCCGCAGTTGGTTAATGCACTGATACAATTCATCTCTGCCTCTGTGAGTGTAAAATCGAATATCTGTCTGTTCTCTGCCATACGTTGCGGGTTATTCGATTTGGGCAGCGGACAAATTGATTGTTGTATGAGCCAGCGCAGGCATACTTGTGCCACACTCTTGTGGTGCGCTCGGGCTATCTCTGCCAACTGCTTGTTTTGCAACACTTGCCCGTTGCCGAATGGTCCCCACGCCTCTATGGCAATACCATATTGGCGACAGTAGTCGCGAGTTGTTGCAGATGTGAAGCCGGGGTGTACCTCTATCTGATTGACCATCGGCACAATCTCAGCCTCGGCAGTCAATGCTTGTAAGTGATGGGGCAAGAAATTGCTCACTCCAATGGCACGTATACGCCCCTCGTGGTACAATCGCTCCATAGCCCTCCATGTTGAGAGGTTTATTTCCGCCCAATCGCTGTGCCATTTGGCTACAGCAGGGGTGTGAATAAGGTACAAATCCAATACATCCAATCCCAACGCACTCATTGAGCGATCAAACGCACGCAATGTCCGGTCATAACCACGGTCAGTATTCCATACTTTTGTGCTGATAAACAATTCCTTGCGTGTCGTCGTGCCATCAGCAATGCAGGACTTTACGGCTTCTCCTACATATTCCTCCGTACCGTATATGGCTGCGGTATCAATGTTGCGATACCCTGTGTGGATAGCCTGTATCAGCGTATCTACGAACTCGTGTCCGTATCCTTTTGTCCAATCTGTGGGCATTGTACCATAGCCCAATATGGGCATTTGAACGCCGTTGCTCAGCGTCAGATAATCTTTTACGTTTGTCATAACTTTTTCTTTTTTGCAGTTGTTGATAGTTTGGGCTGATGTAAAGCCCTAAAAATGCCTGCAAAAGTACTCTTTTTTTCGTTACACTGATTTGACATATATCAAATAGTGTGTCTGATGCGGCTCAATGTCTCTTGCGAGATACCGAGATAAGACGCGATGTATTGCAGCGGCGCACGCTGTACCACAGCGGGTTCGGTCTCTTGCAGTTCGCGGTATCGTTCTGCGGCACTCAGTACCTGAAACGAGTAGATGCGGTTTTGCAGAATGATGCAATACTCTTCGGCCATTTTGCGGTGGATGGTGTTGATACAGTCGTATCGGCGGCACAAGTCTTGCATATCGTGGTTGGTGATGTACAGAAAACGGCAATCTTCGATACACTCCACTGTCTCGCACGAGGGCTGGTCGTTGTATAGCGATGAGGTGGAGGCTGCAAAATCATTCTCGCTTGCAAACCAGATAGTTACCTGCTTGTTGTCGCGTTGGTAATAGGAACGTACCATACCCCTTTCCACAAGAAAACAACTGCTTGCCACCTGTCCGGTGCGGATGATAGTCTGCCCTTTGGTGCGTTGCAACGCCTGCACCCGTCTTCGCAAGTCCGCATCGGCTTCAGCCGTCAGCGTCCCGTACCGCCGCATAAAATCTACGTATAAGTCTGTATCTATCATACTTGTTAATTATTAACTATTACTTATTACTTTTTATGTGCCAACGGCACATAAAAAAGCCCATCTATATGGTATAGATAGGCTCTGTACATGTTCGCTTTTTGCCACGACTATAGTCTCATTCAATCGCTCACGCGGACGGACTACGAACTCCCTCTTCAAGAGTCATTTCCATGCACCTATTAGGTGGAAAAAAGTATGCTATTGTTGCTTTTAGCGTGTTGATTATCTTGCCAAAAGTATTCTTCTCCGCTAAAAGCGGGCGCAAAATTACTGCTTTTTTGCGACCTGTACAAATGTTTATGGCAGGAAAATGCAAATTGTAAAATGCTATTTGGCAACTGTACTGTCCAATAACAAATGCAATTTTGTGCAAAGTTAGCGAAAATAATTGAA
>ERZ808275.449-NODE-449-length-17012-cov-4.632364_pt1 | contig 17012 bp, 14 predicted proteins | sample MGYA00520894_ERZ808275 | MGnify/ENA primary metagenome ERZ808275 (study PRJEB31516, sample SAMN03275598) | gut metagenome | biome: mammalia-associated habitat; material: feces | host: Papio cynocephalus | place: Kenya | collected 2012-08-03 ...
CCTGCCAAGGAGAGATGTCAGCCAAGAATTGGCTGACAGAGAGGTTTACTTTATGAAAATCCTCCAACGCATTGCCTGTTGTAAAAGTTTTAAATTTGATTTTGAAAAAATCAAAAATAATATTTTTTGAGTTGCTAAACTCTGGAAATATATAAAAATATTTAAAAAAAAGGAAAAATTTATGAAAAAAACACAAAAATTTAATATTTTTTTAATAATTTTAATGATATTTTCTTTCTTTTTCATAAAATTCAATGACTCTAAAATTTTAAAGGCAGAAAACAATTACAATATACAAATTCAAGCATCAAATAATTTAACCTTAAATGAAAATGTTTATTCTTGTGGCTATAAAGATATTACCTTTTTAACATTTACAGCTCAAGTTTACAATAAAACTGCACAAGCTAGCGGTGATTTTGTTTTCGAGTGGAAGGATGTTTCAACTTCGGATAAAAAAACAGTGTCAGAAACAGCCACATTGACATTAAACAAAATTGTTGGTGATAATATTATAAAAGTTGGAGCAACAACATTTGAGGTTACTGCAAAAAGCAATTCTGACCAATCAATCAATTGCACAAAAACAATTATTGTTGATGTGAAAGATGATGCTTCTCATCAACTTATCATAACAAAAGTCAATTCTGAATTATCTCAATCCGATGATTCATACAATTTAAGCAATACCTCTTCTACATTTACCGTATCTTCTATGCTTGCTATGGACAAGGCAGATTGCACAATTAATTGGTATTTAAAAACTCCATCCTCAAGCACATTCAATTTTTATTCTTCAGGGGAAAGTTGCACAATTACTCCAAGCGAATTGATTAACAGCAAAAATGGTTTTGGAAACTACAAACTATATGCAAGTGCACAAACGTCAGGCGTGCTTTATACATCAAAAATTATTAATTTTATTGCAAAAGCAAATGACCCAAAAAGTGACGCAAATAGTTATAGTATTACATCAAAAGTTATCAATAATTCAAAAGCTGAACTTGAAGCGTTCCAATTCACTTTAAAAAATGCAGACACTGATTGTTTAGATTTTAATAAAATTATTTGGTATGTTAACAATGTTAAAATGGGCAAGGGCGAAACCTTTTCATATGAACCAACAACAAGCGAAACTTTTACCGTTTCCGCAAAATATCAAAAAGCAAATATGGTGGATTTATCAGAAACAAGCATAACACCAAAAACAACTGGCTCTTTAAAATTAATTATTTCAATATGTGCTTGTGTTGTTGTTATTTCAAGCATATTTGCAATTTATGTTGTAAGACTTAACAAAAAACGTGACGTTGTTTGGTAAAATAAATTATTCTATTTTTATTTTAAACCTTAGTTAAAGTTTGATTTTCGTTGTTAAAGTTTGATTTTCGTTGTTAAAGTTTGATTTTCGTTGTTAAAAAAAGAAAAATTATTGTTTTATTTCAATAATTTTTCTTTTTTTAATCAAACCGCTGGAGTAAAAAATTAAAGTTTAACCTCTCTGTCAAACTTAGTTTGACATCTCCCCTTGGCAGGGGAGTAAAACACTTTATTTAATTTTTTTACTCATATCATTAGGTTAGTAATTTGCTAATTTTTTTAATCTCTATTAGTCAATCTTGCATTCGATATGTCACGCAAGACAAAAGGAGTAAAACATTATAAATGTTCGTGATTGTTAAATTTAACCTTGTGATTGAACTTAATTTTTTTAACCTCTCTGTCAAACTTAGTTTGACATCTCCCCTTGGCAGGGGAGTAAAACACTTCATTTAATTTTTTTACTCATATCATTAGGTTAGTAATTTGCTAAATTTATTTAACCTCTCTGTCAGCTAATTCTTGGCTGACATCTCCCCTTGGCAGGGGAGTAAAAAATATAGTCAAAGTTTTATGGTTAAATATTAAATTTTGTGATTATACTTTTTTTATAAACTTTTTAAAAGACATTTAATTTTGGCAAAGAACGAGTTTATGTAATGCTCTTGTTGAAGATACATAAAGCAAATTTAAATCTAAAACAGATTGATAATTATCTTTTGTGCAATTTGGAATTATTACGGCATCAAACTCAAGCCCTTTTGCCATATATGCTGGCATAACACAAATTTTATTCACTAGCGTAACGTAGTCAATATTTAAAGACACATCTTCAATTTCACTTAACTTTTGGTAAGTTTCTTTTGCCTCTTTTGCAGTTTTGGTTAAAATTGCAATAGAGTTGTAATTGTTTTTTGACAATTCTTTAATTATTGAATTCAAATTATCCGTTTTTACAAGATTTGGTTTGTCACCGTGTCTTTCAAAAGAATCGGTTTCAATTCCTTTTATTTTACTTGCAAAATTTGTTATTTCATAGGTACTTCTGTATGCCTTTTTTAAAATGACAAAATCGGCTTTTAGCATATTGGTTAAAAGTGATAAATCTTCATTTGTCATAACCTTTTCTATACATTGATTAATATCTCCCAAAATCGTTTTATTGCAATCAAAAATTGCATTAAAAACCGCATATGAGGCAAAAGAATAATCTTGCATTTCATCAATTATTAAGTACTTAACTTCCTTAAATTTATCCAATCCTAAAAAGTAGTTGGATATGTAAAGAATAGCACCAATATCGTCATATCGAATTTGCTCTTTTTGGTTTAAACTAAATCTCATTCCTATTTTTGACAAAAACTCAGAGTAAATATTGACGACATTAGTTTGTGCAAAAAATGGATATAAAAGACCTTTTATTTTTTTAGAAATTTCTGAAATGTTTTTGGTTATATTTAGTTTATCAACGATATAATCTACTAGCCACTCTAGTCTAACCGCTGGTGTTTTGCTTGCATAAGTTTTTTTATATAAATCCGCCATTTCTTTTGCAGTTATTGTAACAGTCCCAAATTTTAAATCATAAGGATTAAATGATAAGTTAAAATACTCCTCGCAAAAAAGTTTTAAACTCTCATAAAACTCATATGAGTGTTTATAAGCCACTTCATTTAGTCTTGTTTGATTTTCAATAACTTCTTCTAAATTATCTTCCCTTTTTTCAAGTTCAAGACCTAAAAACTTAAGTTCTTTTTCTGCCAGTCTATAAAATGACATTTGAGATATATTTTCCTCACCTAATTCAGGAAGAACATCTGCAATATATTCAGCAAAAAGTTTATTAGGCGAAAGAATTAAAACATCCTCTGCTTTAAGTGTTTTTTTGTTTTGATAGAGCAAGTATGCAATCCTATGAAGTGCAATCGAAGTTTTCCCTGAACCTGCCACACCTTGGACAAGCAAACTTTTATTTATATTTGCACGAATTATTTTATTTTGTTCTTTTTGAATAGTGCTTACAATTGTTTTCATTTTATTTGAAGCATTTTGTGATAAAACATTTTTTAATATTTCATCGCCAATAGTCAAGGAACTATCAAAAGCATTAAGCAGCTTTCCGTTTTTTATGTTATATTGCCTTTTAAGGGTAATCTCTCCAGAGTATGTGTCTTCTGGTGCAACAAAACTCGCCTTGCCTATTTCATAATCATAAAATAGTGATGCAACAGGTGCTCTCCAGTCACACACAAGAGGTAAAGTAGCACCTTCTTTTACCACATTGTTAACCCCAATGTAAAAAGACTTCTCCTTTTTTTGTTTGTTTTGCAAAAAATCTACTCTTCCAAAATAAGGGGTAAAACTCTGCCTATTTAGTCTTGTAACATTTTTATCCATAAAGGAAATTAAATTATCAAATTCAGCAAGCCTAGTCCCCTCTTGCAATGCTTCAGAATCGTCCATTGTGTAAAAATCTTCCGCATACAAATGAGAAAGTTCTTTTTTTTGTTTTTCTAAGCCTTTTTGCTCTTCTAAAAAGTGGTCTTTTTGTTTATTGATTTCTTTTATAACTTTATTTAAATATTTTTTTTCAATATCTAATTGCTCTTTTTCCATATTTTACCTTTTTTAGATTTATGCTTTATGCCATACCATATTTAGAGCATAAAATTTCCAACATATCTTCTTGTGAATCTTGCTCCAAAATAAATCCTTTTTGGTCGCTTGAATTTGATTTTGCCAATTTCCCCTCTTGCATTGTTTCTAAACTTAAAATGTTAGATTCAGTTTTAACTTCTCCAAGTTTTTGTCTGCAATAAAATGGTTTAATCAACTGTTCGCGAACGACCAATGTTGTTTCACCGCCCGATTTGTATGAAGACAATTCTCTAACTCCAACGATTGAATTTGCATATTTATAGAAACTTTTTTTAAAGTTAACAACTGTGTTTGTTTCACCTAAAAATGTTTTCATTTCATAAACAAAGTAACCTTTTGCTTGATTAAAAGTTGCCCTCACTTCACACCCCGACTTACTACCATTTTTCCCATAGGTTAAAGTATAAGTTTTTGATTGTAAATCGTATTTATTTAAAGTGAAAATACAAGTCAAAACAGCATTATCAACATCTGCCAATAACACAGAAGGGTCAATTATGTCATTTTTATTTTTATAAAATAAGTATGTTGAAATCTCTGCATCATTTTTAGCACTTTTTACAACAACATATGCTGTTTTATTTGCATAATCTCCTGCAATGGTTTCTGTTTTTTTATTTGTTAAAAGTTCTGCACTAAATACGTTTGAATATTCATATATTTTTGTTCTTGAATCAACACCTTTTGGCTTTTCTTCCAACCTTGTTGCTCCGCCTATTTGATTTATTGCAGTCAAAAGGTCAACTGCAGAAACCAAACAACGTTCTTCCATTAAACCTTGATAAAAAGTCAAATTATAATTTGTAAATAAAATTTTATCTTCCTGAGTTGTGATTATATCAGTGTTATTTTCAACGTTTTGAAATGTAGACAAATAATTAATATAATTTTGTTCGTAAAAATTGGACAATTCCATTTCAGTTCTTGTGGTTTTTAAATAGCCATCGCCAGCACAACCGCTAAATATAAACATAATGCCTAAAAGCAAAAACAAACAAAATTTATACTTTTTCATATATTCCTCTCTTTTACATTAATTTTAACTCAATTTAGCCATTTTTAACAACTAATTTTATTAATTTTAAAATAATTAGCCAACAATTTTTTGAAAAAGATATTTTTATATCTAAAACGAAACTTTGATTCAATAATTTTTGTGCAATAAATTTTTAAGCCCAATAAAAAAGCATTGCACTTGAAAAATCAAATTTGCAATGCTATTTAAATTATTTTAACTTAAACAAAAGTCGCTTTAATTTACTTTAACGCTAATTATTTACTTTAACTCTCTTGTCATATATACCTTTAGCAAAGTGAGAGTAATTTAACAATCTCTAAAAAATTTAATTTGTTTCAATTTTTAGACGTTATTTTTTAAACCAATTATCTAACTTTCTTTTTACCAACACGTTCTTTCAAGATTTTGTGAAGTGCTTCTGGTGAGCCTTCTGCATATCTTACTTTTTTTGAAACTATCAAAGTTTGATTATTATTTAAATAGATATAAAATTTATCTTTTGTTTCTTTATATTTTGTTATATCTTGGTAATTCAAATTCATAATTCCTTGTTTTTTACCTTTAATATAAACTGTCACACTAAAAAATCTTGGGTCAAAACGATATTCATATTCTAATTTTTTATCGCCAAAATTATTTTGTTTAATTGCACTATTTTTAACAATAAAATACATTGCCAAAATCAATAAATCAAACAATCCACCAAGAACTATCAAAATTATTCCAAGCCATTTAACAATGTTTAAGCACACCAAAGTAATGCCTCCGCCCAATACAACTAAGCCGATTAAAAACCTAATTGCCATTGGTTTAATTAATTGTGCATTTACGTTACCATTTATATCTTTTTCGGTAATTTCATTTTTAACTCTAATCATTAATTATTCTCCTGTTTTTATTACAATGTCTTTTGAGATTGTAACACAATGATTTTATATTTGCAAAGATTTTTTAAAAACTACTTTAATATTTTAAAAGAAATCTTTATATCTACGCTTGCTAATTACAACACCTATAATAACAACTGTAATAACTGCTAAAGAGGCAATAATTGCTATTAATAATGAATCATCAATATAATTGTCTACAGTTATGTTTATTGAATTTGATACCACTCCGTCAGTAGAATCACTGTTTTCTAAGTATTTAACACAAACTTTGCAATCAGATGAAAATTTATAGTTTAAAACATTCCCTGTACCTATTTGTTCATCAAAATCATCACTATAAGAATCTGATGTTTTAAACCAAACAAATTTAGATGCATTATAATACTGCTTATTATCAATTTCTAAAGTATAAGTTCTTTTACCTTCAACTTTAATTAAAGAAACACTTAATTCTTTTGGTACGCTATAATCAATTGTAACTGTTCTACCATTTGCAACAACACCATCCACTAAACAAGTGATTGCAAATGTACCAACACTTGTCGGAATAAAATTCCAAGTGACACCATTTTCATCTTGATCATATGGCATATCAACAGTGCTTCCATTTACTTGCCAAGAAAGTATGCTTTCTTTTTTTGCATTTATTTTCCAAGGGATTTTTTTTGTAATTGGTGAAAATTGCTGACTAAGCAAAGACTCATTTGTACATTCCAAAACTACCCATTTTGCATAAATTTGTTCGTTGGCAGTCAGTACTTTTGAATTATCTAATTCCTTGCCCTCAACGTCAAACCATCCTAAAAATGGATATCCAGATTTGCTAGGCTTAACAATGTTTAAAAGCTCACCAACAGTTGTACCTTTTGCTAATTTAAAAGTTTCATTTCCTGTTCCTAAATCACTTATTGTTAAATTTATTGCTTCTTTCCAGTATGCGTAAAGAGTTATATCCTCTGTTATTTTTGTTGTAAAATCAAATTCAGTGTTTTGGTCATTTTTATACCAGTAACCAAATATATATCCGTCCTTAATAAAGTTGCTTACATTGTCCGCTGAAATTGGATTTTGCACAACATTATTTTTCTGAACCTTTACAACTTTACTTGTATTACCATTAAATTTTCCGCCTTGATAGTCGAATGTAACTTTGAAAACATTTTTCCCCCAACCCGCATATATGGTTGTGTCATTCATAATTGCTACACTAAAATCAAACACATTTTGACAACTTTGCTCTTTAAACCAACCAGCAAACTGATAATCTTCCAACACTGGAGATATTTTAGGCACATCAATTAAACTTCCCTTTTTAACCATTATGATTTCTTCACTTTTATTATTGTAGTTTCCACCATTATAGTCAAATTTAACTTCAAAAATTACTTTCTCCCACTTAGCAAAAAGCGTTATGTCTTGACTATCTTGACTTACTATAGTGTCAAAATCAAACAAATTTTGGCAAGCAGAATCCGTGCACCAACCAATTAATTCATACATCTCATATGTAGGAAGTTCACTTAAAGTTGGCTCTGTGATTTTATTTCCTAAGGCAATTTCTACACTTCTACTTGTTTGATTTCCAACCTTGCCACCATTATAATCAAACACTACATTAATTGAAATTTTTTCCCACTTGGCAAATATGGTTGTATTTTGCGTGATTTCCTCGCTAAAGTCAAATTCGTTAACGCAAGATTCTTCCTTAAACCAACCAGCAAATTTGTGGTTTTGTTTTTTAGGAATTTTATCACCTGTTGGCGCTACTGCAAAAGTTCCTTTTTCAATTTCAACATTTTCTTCTTGCAGTTCCCCAACTTTTCCACCATTATAGTTAAAAGTAACCATAACTTTTTCTGCTTCTGGTTTTATATAAACTTCTAAACCCTTATTTTTGTGTGCATTAAAAATAAGTTTGTGTCCATCATAGGTCGGGTGCGGGTCTAGATATGAATCAAAATCAAAGCTCATTACATTATTTAATCCGAGTTTTTCTAATTGCACATTGACATAATCGTTATACAACTTTTTGTTGCTTGCGTCATATTTTGCATCAAACTGGTTTTTGGAGTCGATATAAACAAAATTCTTGCTACCTGTAAATTTGTTTATTTCATTTTCAATAACATTGTTTATCCCTGTAAAACTTTTACCTAAAGAATCAGTTCCGCCAGCAATTGCCATTTCAGTTATTTCTGAAATAATATCCAAATTATCTTGTGTCAATTTATTTTGTGTGTATGCCTTAAGCATTGCATTTTCCAACAATGATGTATCAGCAATTAAAACTTTATATGGATTGTACACGTTTTCAGTTATTTCTGAAATAATATCCAAATTATCTTGTGTCAATTTATTTTGTGTGTATGCCTTAAGCATTGCATTTTCCAACAATGATGTATCATCAATTAAAACTTTATATGGATTGTACACGTTTGTAAAATATATTTTTGCGTTTGGATTTAATTTGTTTAATGTTGCTAATAATTCTTGAAATTCTGTAATAAAACCTTTTATGTTGGAAGCAGTATCTCCCTCTATTTCTTTTCTTAATTGGTCTTCTATTTCACTTCTAGTGACTGTTTTATTTTGATCCAAGCCTAAAAACTGCATAATTAACGTTCGTGCGTTTTTCAAAATGTTGTTTGCACCAATGCACACTGTAATTATGTTTGCACTTTTTACTGCTTCATATATGTTTTCATTTGTTAAAGAAGTGTATATTTCATTCGAGTTTGAAGAGTTTAATGCGGATAAATTGGTTTCATCAAAAAAGCCCGCTCTTTTCCCATTTTCGCCGTCACCTTTAATAAAATCTATTAAATCTTGGCACGTGTCACCTAAGTAGGAAAAATTGTAAACGACAACATCATATATTTTCTCCAAATCCTTTTTAATTAAATCGGGATAACTATCTTGGACAAAACCATAAGATGAGTCACCACCAGTAATCAACTCTTCGCTTTCCGTTTTGGTTCTTAAATTTATTGCGCCGCCTTCACTAATACTATCTCCAAAAGCTACATAGGTGATTTGTTGTTTTGTTTCTTCTGCAAAAACATTATTTTTAAAAGGGTAAAAACAACCAAATATAAGTGCTACTGATAATGTAATTGCTAAAAGTATTTTTTTAAACATTTTATCCTCTCTTTCTACAATAAAGTTTACCACAACAGTAAATAAATTACTAACATTTTTCATTTTTTTATAAAATTTGTTATATTTTTGGTAAAAGGTTTATTTTTATAATAATTACTGCTATAATGTTGATTATGGAAAACAAAAAAAATATCACCCTAATTACTGGTGCGACTGGTGGTCTTGGCAGAGCGTTCTGTACTCAAGCAATTAAACTGAATCATAATTTATTAATTTGTGGCACAAAAGAACAAGCATTGCTATCTTTAAAAAATGAACTTTTAAAATTAAATGATAAGGTTGAAATTTTTACTTATGCTTTTAACCTATCGGACAAGCCTCAAATTGATAATTTAATCAATTTTATCAATGACAACAATCTCAATGTTCAAATGCTTATTAACAATGCTGGGTTTATTACTGAAGGTTCAATCAAAAATTCATCAAAACAAACTCTTATGAATGCTATTCAAGTTAATTGTGAAGGAACTATCTACTTATCTAAATCAATTTTGGATAATCGCGACATTAATCAAAAATTAAATATTATTACTATTTCAAGTTTAGCAAGTTGTTACCCTTTACCATATATGGCGATTTATGCAGCCACAAAAGTATTGATAAAAAATTTTATGTTGGCTTTAAGGTATGAATACAAAAATGAAAATGTAAAAGTTTTAGTTGTTCAACCAGGTGCAATTGCAACAAGTGATGATATGAAAAATGCAATCAAAGCACAAGGTTTAAAAGGAAAAATGTCCTGCGTCAAACCAGAAATTATCGCAAAAAAATCAATAAAAAAATCCCTTAAAGGTAAAACAAATTATGTGCCAGGATTTTTCAATAAATTAACAAAATTTGTGAGTAGTTTAACCCCTCTTTCATTGCAAATAAAAGTTGCTGGAAAAATGTGGAAAAAATCACAAAATAAAAGGAATATTATTTAAAGACACAAATTAAGTAAAAAATATTAAATTAAAAATTACTAAAATTTAAACTTTAAAATAAAGGTTTATTAAACTTGAAATATTAAATAGATTTATTAAACTTAAAATAAAGGTTTATTAAATTTTAAAATTAGATTAAATAAGGGCAAATTCAACTTAAAATTAAAAAAATAATTAAAAAACAGAGCAAAATCAGTGTTTTCACTCAAATTTGCTCTGTTTTTAATTGTTTCAAAAAAAATTAAATATCTATAATATTATCATCTTCAACTTTTAACATATCTTTCAAGCTTTTTCTTGTTTTCTTTATTTTTGCTGAAACAACAAAAATGTCTATCAAATTTAATATTCCATCTATTGCAATGCTTATTCCTAAAAGAGTAAACATAATTCTATCTGCTTGTGGATTGCAAATAACTGAAATTGAAAAAGCCAAAACCACAACGGAAAGTATTGTATCAATCCACCACCATTTTGAGCCTAAGCGTCTTAGGTCAAGTGATTCTTGAATTGAGAATATACTTTTTATTAAAAGTATAAATCCAAAAATAATTCCCATAACATTTGAAGCAAGTATTGCATCTATGTTTGCAAAGAAAATTATCCCCAAACATATATCAACAATTCCAAGTACAAATCCAAATGGTTCAAATCCATATAAAAAGTAATTAACAATTTTCACAAAACCAATTACAAAGAACAATGCAACAAAAAGATATGCAATTGTTTCTTTTGTAAAATCAGTACAAAAAATCATTAATAAGCCAAAAACAATTCCCACCAAGGAATCTAGCAAAGACATTAATTTTATTTGTTTAAAAAAAGATTTCATTTTTTTACCTCCTATTTTAATTATATACCAATATAAAAAAATTACAAAAGAAAATATATTACTTTAAAAACACAAAAAAAGCTTTTTATCTAAAAAAAACTAAATTTTTTATAAAATTTTTAAGTTTAAAATATGTTTTAAATTGAAAACAAAACTTTTTACTCCTCTATGTTTTCAATCTCTTGCTCTAATTTTTTTAATTTTTTTACATAAAATGATTTAAGAAAATTTTTGTTAATTTTAATTGCAACAGCCACCAAAAACACTCCAGCAATTGAACCAGCAAAATCCATAATTAAATCAATCATAGTGTCTTTTAACGCTTCCTGTCCAACTAAAACTGTACCTGAGTAAGTTACATATCTTTGAAACCCTGTGTTAAAAATTAAATCACAAGTAAATTCCAAAATTTCCCAAACCACGCCAATAGCCAACGTAAAACTTATCATAAATAAAAAAGTAAAAAACAAATTATGTTTATTTCTATCTTTTTTATAAACTGTTAAATTTAAGATATAAATACTCAAGACAGAGATGCACGCCCCCATTAAAAAATGAATTATTATATCCCAAACTTCATATTTACTATAAAATTCTAAGCCAACCCCTAAAAAGCCCGCTAAAAACATATAAATATAGTAAACAATACCAACCACTCTTGAAAAACTAACTTTAAATATTTTTTTAATCAAAAATGGAACACAAACTAAAAGAACCAAAGAGATTCTGTATAGTAAATCTTTTACGGGAATGTTTCCCATTATAAAATCTTTGACTCCTAAAATTAATGATACAAAAAAACATATAAATATAGAATAAAATATTGCTAAATTTACAATGTCCCAAAAATGATATTTATTTTTTTCTTTCATAATGCCTCTTTAAATACAAACTTTAAATGATACTTACTTTCAATTAAAGTCAAATTAGTATATCACAAATTGTTTTGTTTTGACAAATTCCAAAAAGTAGATTTTTAGTTAAACTATTTGTTAATTAAAAGTTTTACATAATTTTTTGTAATAAAACTAAAACACTTTTAAATTTATTGATACAAAAATTGTATTCTTTGATTGCTAACAAACATTACCAATATTTTAAACCTATTTTCATTTTATTTAATAGAATAATATATGTCGAATGTTAAATTATTAACCATAAAAAAGTACAATCGCAAGCAAGCCAAAGATTATGCCCTTAAATATGCTTTAAAAAGAAACATAAAATATTTTAATTACGATAACATAGGTGGAAATTGTACAAATTTTGTATCTCAATGTCTTTTTGCTGGTGCACCCGTTATGAATTATTCAAAAAATGGTTGGTATTATATTTCCCCTTCAAACACTTCAGTATCTTGGGCAAACGTGGAACCATTACATAATTTTATAACAACCAACTCAAGTGTTGGGATTTTTGGAAAAGTAAGTCCTATGCAAATGTGTGAAATAGGTGATATTATACAGCTGAAATTTAGAGGCAAATCCAATTTCTCTCATAGTCTTGTTATAACCAACGTAACAGGCTTGGCTGATAAAAACATTTTTGTTTGTGCAAACACTCGAGATGCAAAAAATGTTCCTCTTTCAAACTATTCTTATGAAAAAATACGTTTAATACATATTTTGGGCTATAGGAGTTAAATTTTTTTGGCTATAAGAGTTAAACGTCTAAACCTTCAACCACTTTTGGACAAAAAATCTTTGCAGATGTGTTAAAAATAATGTTGATTACTTAAATTATTTTTGGTATACTAAGAATATAGATTAAAAAGAGGTAAAAACATATGAGAGAAACATCTTATGGAAAAATTGACGCACTTGCGGAAACTGGAGAATTATCTGTTCCTCTTGTTGTATTAAAAAACGATATTAAAAATAGTTCAAGCCGTTTTATTGGATTTATTCCCGGTTTTTTAATGAAAAACATTATTTCAAATGAAAAAGAAGAATGTATGCTTAAGCTAAAAACTTTTTTAAAGAAAAAATTAAAAGTTATGATGAAAAATAACGAACCTTTTCCGTTTTTTCCAAGTAAACAAGAAATTTTAAAAGAGTATGATAATGTTGAATTAATTGAATTTATAAAAATAAAATCTGAAAGCAGAAAAAATAGTTAAAAAAATTATAAATATTTTAAAAATATACTAAAAAATAGGCAAAAATCGCTAAAAACACGCAATTTTACCTATTTTTTTAATATTTAATTAAAATTATCGGAAAAAGTGGAGAGTTGCGTTTAGCAGCTTCAAATTTTAAACAAGTTAAATTTTTATATCACTTTTTTTAACTTTGCCCTCTTAAACCCCTAAAATCAATTTGTTATGTTCAAATAATTTCCTAAAATTAAAAACTTATTTTTTCATACACAGTTTAATTAAATCTTCAAATATATCCACTTTTGTTGTTTTATAAAAATTACTAATGTTTGCTGTAGCATTTACTTCACAAACCAAAGAGCCAGTCACTCCTTTAAGCATATCAACAACTGCAAAATCACAACCCATAACTTTCGCCGCTTCCACTGCTAATTTATTTTCAATGACTGTTGGTGTGTAAATTGTTAGTTTCCCTCCTAATGTTGCGTTAGACCTAAAATTTCCGTCTGCACTTTCACGTCTTAGTGCTGTAACTACTTTATCCTTTATAACAAACAAACGAACATCCGTTCCCGCAGATTCTGCAATAAATTCCTGCAAAAGAATGTTTTGACCTTTAAATTTATCAATTACTGCATAAACATCCTCTTTTCTCTTAACCAAAAATACACCTTCACCCGTTGAGCCATACCATTTTTTAATGATAAGGGGCAATGTCAATTCTCTTAATGCTTCTTCAACAAACTTTTCAATACCTTCTCTTTTGTATGTTTGTTGCTCTGGCAAAATAAATGTTCTTGGAATGCTTATTCTATTTGCAACCATTTGTTGATACATATGGGCTTTGTTTTCACATAGTAAAAATGCGTTACTATTATTAATAACTTTCATCCCTAGCATTTCTAAGTTTTTGGCAAGATAAGTGTCGTGGTCAAAAAACAAACAAAAATCATAATTTAAATTACCGCCAAAAGATTTGACTGCATTTGTATTTAAAAAAGTAAAAATTTCCGAATTACTTTTAAATGTTATTGAAATATTGTGTTTTTTTGCAACCTCAACTAAATGTGTATTTTTTTCTTTAAATACTTCATCAGGTATACTTTCATTAAATACAACCAAAAGATTTTTCATAATGTTTCTCCATTTAAAAAATTTTCATTCTTTAAATATTTTATCATAAAAACATCACTTTTGTAAATATTTGTTTATAACGTCAATTAAATTTTTATACTTATCTTTTTCGCATAAAATCAAAAAATTATTTTTAAATGTTAAAAAGTTCAAAAAAATCTCATTTTTAAAATTTAAATTTAAACTTAATGATGTTACTAATTTATATCAATCGATTATTGAATGACTTATTTCTTTTGCTTGTCTTGAAGATATATGAATATATGTTCATATTGTTTTCTGGCATTTTTGACTACAGCCATCTCTTGCCAATCGCCAACACAACAACAATTTTTTAGACTTATTATTTTAAATTATAGGGATACTTACATTGGTATATGAACATCTATTCATATAATATTATAAATTTTATAAAAATCTTATTTTTTACTACCCCTACATTTATTAGATTAAAAAACATAATTTTAAAAATTTTTAATTATCTTGCAAAGGAACCATATAGTATCCTTGATCATAACCGCACATTGGGCAAGTTTTTGGTGCTTCCTTCAATTCTAACTCGGTGCCACAATTTGAACATTTCCATTTGTTAATTTTGGACATTTTGTATAATTTCCCAGCTGACATTTTTTCATATAATTCTTTTAAAAGCATATAGTGACAATGCTCAATTTGTACAACATAATGGAAACTCTCTGCCACATCTTTAAAGCCTTCTTCCATTGCTGTTTTTTCAAATACTTTATATACTTCTTCATTTTCGTGCAATTCTATTTCACTTTCTAAATGTAAAGATTTAGGCAATACATAATTTGAAAATGGATATCCAGCGTTGATATTAATGTTTTTATAGCCATCATTTTTGCAATCTGTGGCTGTTCCTTTTTTCCCTTGATTTAAAATATAGTCATAAAAAACTCTTGCGTGAGCCATTTCATTTTTGGCAAGTGCTTTTAATGTATTTGAAATAAAACCATAGCCATTTGCCTTTGCATCTTTTGCCATAAATTGATATCTTGCACCTGCTGTACATTCTGCAACAAATGCACGTGATAAGTTTTCCTTTGTTTTGCTTTTATCAAAATTCATATTTGCTCCTTTTACAAAATAGATTTTTGACAAAAACTAAAATTTTATAACTTTAATTGCATGTAAAATAAAAATTTGTACTTTTAGTCATTTTCCAAAAGCTTTTCTAGTTTCTTTTTTGTTCTAGATATTGCATTATCTACAGATTTTGTATTTTCTCCAAGTTTTTCTGCAATTTGAACATAAGATAAGCCATTTAAATATAAAACTAAAACTTTCTTTTCTTTATACGATAAATTTTTATTTATAATTTGATTAAATTCCTTATTTCTTTCTTCAATTAAAAGAGCATTTTCAGGGTCCAAAATTTCCGATGGAAGATATAAATTTATATCTTCTTCCTCATCTTTCCCATCTAAAACAATTGAACCTTGACTGGAAAGAGAAATACTTTCATTTAGCATTTTGTTTTTTAGGCGATTTGCTTTTTTTACTGCGGTTTGAACGGCTCGTGTTATACATAAACTAGCAAAAGTTTTAAAACTTGAATAATTTGTGTCAAATGTTCTGCAAGCGCTATAAAGCCCAAGCATTGCCTCTTGAATTATATCCTCACTTTCTGCACCAACTAAAAAATAACTTCTAGCAATTTTTCTTGCCAGCGATTTATACTTTTCTAGCAAAAAATCAAGTGCTTTTTCATCACCCTGCTTATATAACCTTATTATTTGTTCATCGCTTAAAGTTTTATAAATCAATGCTTTTGCTCCTTTTGTTAGCCTCTTTGCCTAACCACCTCATAAACAACAACTGCAGTTGCGACACTTGCATTTAAACTGTTAATTTTTCCATTTAATTTTATTGATATTGTTTCGTCACAAAGTTGTCTAGTTAGTTTACTAACTCCCTTGCCTTCACTTCCAACAACTAAGGCAATAGCACCTTTTAAGTTGGTTTCTGTCATTTCTTTTCCATCTGTTTCAAGGCAATAAATCCAGATTCCTTCTTTTTTCAATACTTCAATACAATTATTTAAATTATTGACTCTAGCAATTATCATATTTGCTGTTGCGCCAGCACTTGTTTTAACAACAGTATCATTAACTGCACACGCTCTATGCTCTGGAATTATAATGCCATGAACACCCGCACATTCACACGTTCTGATAATTGCACCAAAATTGTGAGGGTCTTCAATCCCATCTAAAATAACAATGAATGGGTCTTGATTTAAGGTTGATGCCTTATTTAAAATATCCTCCACTTCCCCATAATTAAAGTCTGTTATATCACAAATAAAACCTTGGTGTCTGTTTCTGGTTTTTTTGTCTAAAACATCTTTATTTACAAAATCAATTCTGATTCCTTTATCCTTGGCAAGTTTTATTATTTGATTACTTGCATTATCGGTCAAGTTATTTTGAACCATCATTTTGTTTATTGTTATGTTATTTGTTAATGCTTCTTTTACCGCATTTTTACCTTCAATTATCATTATATTACCCCTTTTATTTTTTTAATATTTCTTCTAGCCTACAAAAATTTCCACTTAAATATAAATATCCAACCAATGCTTCAAACTCTGTAGCCTTTTTGTACGTTTCTATATCACTATTTTTTGCTATATTATGCGTTTTTGCATTTCTTGCTCGCCTTACTATATCTTGCTCTTCCTCACTTAATGAAGTATAAAGCAAGTCCATTTTTTTTGCCTGACTTTTTGCATTGCAAAATTTAGCACTATTTATATGACATTTATTTACCAGCAAATTGCTATTTTTAACAACTTTATCTCTGACATATAAAGTATGTACACCATCACCAATAAAAGCAAGAACGATAGGATTTATTTCTTTAAATTTATTTTTGTCTAAAGGCGGACAAAATATATCTTCTAATTTACTTGACATAATCCCCCTTTCATTTTGTAAATATATTGTAAACTTTT
>ERZ808275.457-NODE-457-length-16853-cov-4.350637_pt1 | contig 16853 bp, 11 predicted proteins | sample MGYA00520894_ERZ808275 | MGnify/ENA primary metagenome ERZ808275 (study PRJEB31516, sample SAMN03275598) | gut metagenome | biome: mammalia-associated habitat; material: feces | host: Papio cynocephalus | place: Kenya | collected 2012-08-03 ...
CTGGTGGCTATGCTGACATTTTTCTCTCTCCATTTTGCGACATCTATAAGGATATGACAGATTCCTATATTGTGGAACTGAAGTACTGCAAGTCGAACACTTCAGACGAGCAAGTTAAAAAACTTTTCTATGAAGCCTCTGACCAAATTTGCCGATATGCCGATAGTGACATTGTGCAAGAATCGGTGAAGACAACGCAGCTCCACAAGCTCGTTGTAATATACCGAGGAACAGATATGGTGGAATGCGAGGAAGTAAAAAAATAAGTAAAAATGAAAATGAGGGTGTGTCATGAACTTATGACACACCCTCATTTTCATTCCTCCGCTTCTGAATCATAGTCGCTGTTGGGTTGAGGCATAACTTTCCACTTACCATATCAAAAGACTCTCTACCAAGTGGAACGCTCCTACAAGCATCATGATGATGCCTATCAATGACAAGCCGACAATCACGTAATGGTCGATGGTCTGCGAATCCCTAAGCCTCAACCACGAAGGGAAATGCTTCCACAAGAGGTAGCCCAATACTATTTGAAAAATTGAATGAACCATATAATGCCTTTAATTAAATTCAATTGTCAAATCATCATAATCAATAGATATTTTACCAAACTTGGCTAATGCAGTTTGTCCTGTTTTACTGGCTGAAGGAGAGAATAAAACGAAAACTGATTGAGTTCTATTATTCTTACAACAAACATTAATACCACCTTGACACACCACCATGATGTGAGCATGTACCTCTTCGGCTTTGGCTAAAGCTATAAGATCCATCACGACAAAGAGCAGTTGCTCCTATAGGACGACGATTATATCTTGTAAGAGATTGCACCTTATTTCCTTTAGAATTTATAAAATAACGATTTCTATGACTCGTATGAGAGGGCAATACACTTCGCTTTCCATAAGAGACTTTATTTTTAGACAAATAAGATGCCCTAATGTAGCCAATATAGTTACCGTATCTTACTGGGACCCATTTACAATCACAATCATCCTCTATTGTCACTGATATTCCTTTTGGCAAGACTGTTACTACACCATAGTTTACACCCGGTCCTTTTCTAAGATTCAACGTTGTTGTAGCATACTTTGTTTGACCAAACATAGACAAACAAACCAACAACGCTAACGCTACAAAAAACAAATATATTCTTTTCATTGTCCTTTATAGTTAAAGAGTCACGCTTTCTTAAATAGCGCAACTCCTTATTCTTACATAAATTAGATTCTCTTCAACGAACTCCAAATTTCACGAATCCAAAGGACAAGAGAAGAACCAATGATGATGATTACCCAATCCTCAAATTTCAAACCTGTAACATTGAAGAAGTTTTGCAAACCAGGAATCTCAACCATTGCTATCTGACCAACCAAGATAATCGTAGCAATCACCAACAAGCCCTTACATCCTTTGAAGTGAAGTGCGCTCCGTCCTGTCTCAAATGCTCTTGCGCAGAAGAGATAGAAGAAGTGAGTCATCACGAAGATGGTGAAGAACAAAGTCAACTCATAGGTAGTCAATCCATCAGATGAACCCAACTGAACATGGAGCAAGTCTGTCAACTGCGTAATGTCAGAATGCTCGAATACATAAAGCAATACGAGCAACAACACGAAGAAGAAACCACCCACGCCCAAGATATTCTGATACATTGCCTTGTTCAATATAAATGCATTTCTATCACGTGGTTTGTCCTTCATCACACTCTCCGATGGAGGCAAAGAAGCCAATGCCATAGCCGCAAAGGTATCCATAATCAAGTTTACCCACAACATCTGAGTTACGGTAAGAGGACTCTCCTCACCCATAAATGCTCCAAAAAGAACAATGAAGCAAGCTGCCACATTCACAGTCAACTGGAAGAGCAAGAATCTCTGGATATTCTGATAAAGCGAACGTCCCCACATCACAGCCTTGCCAATACTACTAAACGAGTTGTCAATAATCGTAATGTCAGAAGCCTCCTTAGCCACAGAAGTGCCATCGCCCATAGACAAGCCTACATGAGCCGCCTTCAAAGCAGGAGCATCATTGGTACCATCACCTGTTACAGCAACTACCTGATTGTTTCGCTGCAAAGCCTCAACCAAACGCTTCTTGTCCATAGGACGAGCACGAGAGATAATCTTCAAGTCCAAAACTCGCTTATCCAATTCCTCATCAGAAAGAGCAGCAAACTCAGGACCTGTAATAATATTTCTCTCACTATCCATGGCTGTCCAAAGACCGATTTGACAACCGATTTCCTTAGCCGTTCCAGGGGTATCACCAGTTACAATCTTTACGTTGATACCAGCGTTCATACACTCAGCCACAGCAGCAGGTACATCCTTGCGGACCGGATCGCTGATAGCAACAACACCCATAAATGTCAAGTTACCTGCTATCAATTTACCATCCTTGAATACCTCTTCCCGACCATCAAGTATCTGATATGCAAAGCCAAGAGTACGCATAGCTTGGTTCTGGTATTCGACTAGCTGATTCTCAATATCTGTCTTAGAAACATCACCTTCTACGTTCTTACATAAGCCACTAACAATTTCAGGGGCACCCTTAACATAGAGGATAGTCTTACCTTCCAATAAAGAAGACTTCACAACAGTTGCCATATATTTACGCTCAGTAGAGAATGGTAATTCCACCAACCTCTCAGCAGACTCACGAAGATTCAAGTAATCTACACCTACCTTTTTGAGCCACAATAGCAAAGCACCCTCTGTAGGATTACCCAACACCTTTACCGCCGCAGCATCAGAGTAATCCAAAGATGCGGTAGAGTTTACAGAAACGCCTTCTTCTATCAACAAACTTTCCTCGTCATTACCTAAAGTTTGAGTAGCAAGACCATAAAAGTTAGTATCGTGTACCTGCATCTGGTTCTGTGTTAAAGTACCAGTCTTATCTGTACAGATAACTGTAGTAGCACCCATGGTCTCACAAGCATGCATCTTACGAACCAAGTTATTGGTCTTCATCATTCGGCTCATACTATAAGCCAAGCTCAAAGTTACAGCCATTGGCAAGCCTTCAGGTACAGCCACAACAACAAGAGTAACTGCTATCATCAAGGTATCCAAGGTATAAGTTATCAACTTTGCAATTTGCTCACCAGGCATTAACGTATCATGGAAATAAACCACCATACCCATCAAGATCACGAAATATCCTACAATAGATGGCACGATAGCTTTCCAGTTCCAATCATCAAATTTCTTGATAACCATCCAGAAGAAGATGACAGTAGGTATCGCCAATGTCCAAACAATAGGATTCCAATCGAAGAACACTATTTGTTTGAGCACGATAATAAGGGCTGCAAAAATATAGCTCAACTTAGTAATCAAATCAGCCAAACCATCCAACTGCTCATTCAATGGAGTTCGTACACTATCGTCTATCTGTGCAGCCTCAAAAACCTTACCATTCTCGGTTTTGTCACCGACTGCAAAGACCTTGCAGATGCCATGACCTTCCATCACCTTTGTACCACGCATCACATGGTTGGAAGGGAAAGTTGCCTCCCTATCAAACTCTTGTTCATGAGTTGTCTTGTGGCAAATTGGCTCACCAGTAAGAGAAGACTCATCTACATTCATGGTCGCAGCCTCCAACAGTTCACCATCGGCTGGGATTTCCTCACCAGTATTCAGTACAACAATGTCTCCTACGACTACATCTTTCTTCTTGACAGAAGTTGTATTACCATTACGAATCACCTCTACAAGTTCATCGTCATTGGCTTGATTGAGTACGGAGAATTGCTTATCTGCCTTCAACTCAAAGATAAAGGCAATACCTGTGGCAAGCAATATCGCCACAAAGATTCCAACTGGCTCAAAGAAAGTTTCCGCCCCCTCATGCAATCCCCAAAACTCATAACAAGAGATACCAATTGATAAAACTCCCGCAATCAATAAGATAATAATGAGAGGGTCACTAAACTTCTCCAAGAATTGTTTCCAAAGAGGTTCTTTCTCTGGTGGTGTCAAAATATTGGCACCATATTTACTACGGCTTTCAAGCACTTGGGCATCGGTCAAGCCTATGTAATGATGTTTTTGTTCCATAATTTTGAAACTCTAATACTATATAAAACACAATTTGGACAGAAGGAATAGTATCTACCCATCTGTCCAAACTATAAATATTAATGTCTGTATCCGTTACGATACATTTCATTCACACGTTTCTGAACAGCCTTGTAATCAGAACCCAATTTTGACTTTCTTTCAGTTCCATTACCATAAACACCATCCCAAACTTGCATAGCTTTTTCACCTATGCTGTTTTCTGACGATTCACTGTTGGTAGTTGGTACCGCAGATGTATTATTTGCTTCTGTTTTTGTTCCAGTTTCTGGACTTGCCTCACTTGATGTAGTTTGTGATTGCTTACTTTCAGGACTTACAGTTTTCTCATCATTTGAGGTTGTATCTGCCTTTACTTTTTCTGTTGAATCAGAAACTATCGTTTTAGTTGGCTCATCACCCTTTGATTCATTTGTCCCACAACTTCTATAAGCAACAAAAGCAACAACAATCAAAGCTATAACAGCAACAATAGCAATCATCTTGCTCTTGCTACCATTTCCATTATTGTCACCATCTGTTTCTTGCGATTGCACATCTACAGTTTTATTTTGAGGTGTATCCGCTACAGGGATTTGCTCCTTTTCTATATCGAAATGTCGCTCAACATGTTTCTCCATATTAAAGGAACGTGTCGATTTTCTTTGCTTTTTATTATCAGCCATAACTATAACTATTTAATTCATTAACTAGCATAGATGTCTATGAGGGTCTCCAAGCCACCAACATGACCAACACCGACAGCTTCAAACTCCCAATCGCCATCTTCATTTACTACAAGTTTGGCTACAGACAACGCAGTTTCTGCTGTAAAGGTCTCGTTCAATTCATATCGACAGAGTTCCTCATCATTTTCAGCATTAACAACGCTAATAAACGCATCCTTGACATCTCCAAAAGTTTTGCCCTCATCATGTATAGATACGACAAAGACTATTTCACAAACATTTGGATCAACCTTATCCAAATCTACATCTATCTGCTCACCCGAACCTCCATTACGATCATCAAGAGAACCTAAGACAGCACCATCACTTGACATGGGTCGTGTTTCAGCCATCCATTTACGTTTATTGCCAAATACCGCTCTATCAAATGGTTGTTCACGATTCTCTGAATTATAGAAAACAAAGCCAGCATCATCAAGAATCACACCTTCATCACCACAAAGGAAAGTTGAAGCATCAAGGTCAGCTTCTGAATTCCAATCCAATACCACCTTGATTTTACTAAGACCTTCCGACTTGGCGATTTTGAAGCGTTCACCTTTATTCAAATTAAATCTTCCCATAGTCGTAATTATTTGAAAAGTTACTATGCATAAATATCAATAAGAGTCTGCATACCACCATCGTGGCCTTCGCCTACAGCCTCAAACTCCCATTCACCCTCTTCATTACAAACAAGTTTTGCAGCCTCGACAGCAGTCTCGGTAGAGAAATTTTCCTTTAGATTATACTTACAAAGTTCCTCACCAGTTTCTTCATTCGAAATAGTAATGGAAGGCTCTCGTACGGCACCAAAGGTAACTCCATCCTTGTCGCCATGATAGATAGTCACACAGAAGATAATTTCCTGCACTTTAGGACTCACCTTAGAAAGGTCAACATGCATAGTTTCACCAGCCTCGTCGCCCTCTTCATCATCCCCCAAGTCATCAGCAGAACCGAGAACAGAACCATCAGCAGACACAGGAACTGTTGCAGAACGCCAATGAACCTTATTGCCATGAACGGCCTTATTAAAAGGCTCAACCTCTCCAGTCTCAGGATTAGCACGACGATTAGAATTATAGAACACGAAGTCTGCATCATCCATAATCATACCATCTGCACCAACAAGAAAAGCAGACGCATCCAAATCGGCACCAGATTTCCAGTTAAGGTCAATCTGTACTTTCTCTAATCCTTCACTCTTGTCAAGCGCAAAACGCTCACCTTTCTCAATTTGAAATCTAGCCATAATCTTACAGTTTTAAATGTTTATTATTGAATTGTTTTGTATTGTTCTATTAGTTGCTCTATCTCCACCGTGGATAAACCATACTGACGATACAGAGCCACACAATTTTCCAACTCCTTGATAGCATTCTGTTTACTTATCATATTACGACTGCGTCGAACAGAATCGAAGCCACTAACATAAGAAGCTATATTACGCTTTGCCCTTATCAATTTAGAGCAAGCCTGCGCCATCTCAGAATTACCTTCCTCTGAAGCAAACTTTCGCTTTGCTTCTGCAAACAATCCCTTTTGAAGTAACACATCAGCTTCCGACATTTTTTTTGGGGCAGATTCCGTCGTTTTTTTCACAACTGCACGATTTTCCAAGCAGTATTCCTTTCTGATGCCTGCCAATACTGCCTCAAATTCTTTGATACCATCATGACGCAAACGTGCTTCCAATTTATCCAACGCAATTCTCGCTTCATCCATTCTGCCTGTTCGAGCCAAAGCTTTTATGTCAGCCGTCTCTCGATGAAGTTCACGCCGTAATTTCTTCAAGTCAACAACAGGATTTTTCTTTGAAGAATCAGAAACAGGCTTAGGCTCTGAGGATAACTTTTCTTTCTTTTCAAAAGCCTCCTTTACATTTCTTTTCACACCACCCATCATTTCAGACAGCTTACTCAAATCAGCGTCCCATTCAGTAAATCCTTTTTGAGTAATCCATTCTTTCAATTCTTCAAAAACGGCATAAGCACCACTTGTATCATTTCCTCGAAGTTTAGCATTTATATCAGCCTTCATTACACGAACCTTTCTTTTGTCCGCAGGAGACGGAACAGCCACATCTTCCACTGTCAATTCGGAAGTAACAGTAGTTTCTTTTGAATCAACTGGAGTTTCCATGACCTTAGGAGTTGGAGAAAGCAATTTACTTACTTGATAGCCAGCCTTTCTCACCGAACCAAGCAATCGGTCTAACATCAAGTTTTTCTCTTTCTCCGTTACCTTTTTAACAGGATAAGACAACGCCATCTGCCCAAAGATATTCTCAAAATAGTCTGTTGCAGCTTTTCCCACCAAAATAACTTGACATTGCTTTATATTCAAGCCATTACTACTCAAAGCCTCATTTAAATGATGATACACCAATCTATAAGCCTCTCCTATTGCAGACATATCCAAGTCATCTCTGGACAAACAATAATCTTGCATAGAGCCATCGCTCATACACAGTTCATCATTAACCATCCTCTCATTACTATTTAGAAAATGTAATGCGGCTTCTCGCAATATATCTTCCTCTGGTTCACGAGGCTGATAGTTATAATTTAAGAGTCCTGCCCAAATCAAATCCATTGCCTGTTTTAACCTTGGGTCACTTCCCTGCCCTTCTATTCTTATGGTATCCATCAGTGATTCCATCGTTCCTGCATCATAAAGTTGCAACAGCAAATCATTCTCATCTACCGAAACCAACATGGCAATTTTTGCCCTTTGTTTTTCTGGCAAAGTTCCCATAACAACAGGCAGTAAAAGTTGATGGTAACTTATTGAACACATATTCTGGAAGCCACCTTTTTCAAACGGACTACTGATAAAGAGTTTCTTGTCCGTATCCAATTCTGGAGCAAACAGAAATACCAACGGCAACTTAGACACATTACTATCTATATTCCCAACTTCTCCATAAAAACAGTTTTGCAAGATTTTATTGATATAATACTTGATGGCATAGAACGGCAATTTATTGAGTTGCTCATCACGTCCAGCAAATCGGAAAGTCCTCATTTCCTTACAAGTATCGAAGATGTTTGCAAAAGCATTGGGTGCAAGTTTTTGGGTTGCAGACTCCAATGCACTCCTGCCTATCACAAATTCATTGCCTACACATTCTATGGCAAAAGGCATCTCACCTCCGCCATCTTGCATGAAATCGACAAAGCGATTGTCACCATCCATGCGGTTATAGCGGAAGGAGATACTATTACGAGATATAGTTACCAATATGCAATAATTCACTTTCTTCAGTTTTTATCTGTTTTCAACTCTTAAATATGTCCATCAAAAACTCGTCGTAGAACTTCATTCCTTCGAGAATGATAATCGGAGCCACATAGTCAAACTTATCCTGACGGCGAGCTTTCTGCACCTCTGGAAGATTCTGAATATAAGTATTGATATTCGCCATGGACATGATACCATTCATCATCTTGGGTAAATCCACTATGTCTTTTCCGAAAAGGCCATTCACATACTTGTAGAAGATTCCTGCAAAATTGTAGAAACACATTTTGTTCTTATCCAATGAATCTGGTGATTTGAAACAAACCCCGATACTCTCCATAAAGTCAGAAGATATACTATCATCAAAGGACAATTCTTCTTCTTTACCTGTACTACTATTGTAGAGAGTAAAACCATTTTCACCCACAATCTCTATAACCTTATCAGAGATTTGCAATGGACTTGCAATAGTCTTTGCTAACCCCTTAGACACCTCGAACTTAACCTCATTTTCCTGTTTGGTCTGAATGTCAATATTTGGCCAACCACCAAGATTTCCCTTAACGACATCAACACCGCCCATGCCCATACAGAACATCTCCATATAGTATTTCTGAGCTACATTCTTATTGATGGTATATAACCACTCAAAGATTCGAGAGCCTTTACCCGCAAAAATTATCTTAACCTTTGGTCGCCAATTCTCCTTGAACATAGACAATTCGTCCGACTGACGAGCTTCCTTTATCAACTTAATTGCCAACTGTCCAGCATAGTAGGTGATAAGACCAGTTACATACATATCCACACAGAACAAAGGACGACATTCAGTTGACAGTATCTGATAAAACTCCGTTAGCTGCTTCGTATCCAGTTGGTCAACTACTTGCTCGAAATAATAAGGAGCTGTCGCTGCAGAATAGAGTTTCTGCCCATCATTAAACCCAAGCAACTTCAAATTGTTACGATGACAGATATTGGTCAATGCCTTCTCAAACAGAGAATCCATAGATTTTGTTGCTGCAGATATTCTCTGAGCAGCAAAACGAATGGAGTTCTGCTTCAACATTTTACTCGCCTCATTATCCTTGCAAATCACAGATATGTCCGTAGTGCTTCCGCCCACATCAAAACAGAATGTCAACTCATTGGTACTGTTGATGTTGTATGAAAGGAAATTAGCCACAGCACAAGCTTCCGTCATAGCTTTACTGGTATCTATATTCTTGAACTCAAACTTGAATGGTTCACGATGAGGAAGAAGCGGTTTCTGTTCTTTTCTTTCTTGCTTAGCAGAGGAGGAACCAAAAGGATTATCACTATCATCAAACGCACTTGCTGAATTTGAGAAAGAATTCATTTCTTTCTGCGAAGTTTCTAAGGCATCTATAGAGCCAAAGGCATCACCTCCAAATGGGTCGCCTGCCCCAAAAGGATTATCATTACCAAAGCCATCGCTTGAAATTTCATTTGAAGCGTCTTCATTTCCAAATCCACTCACCCCCATCTCTATGTTCAAACCTGGCACAGTAGAAACAGACAATGAAACAGGATTCCCCATAGCATCAACTACAGGAGTGACATGCTCCAAGGACTGCCAAATCTGGTTATATTGCAACATCAAATTATAACCCATTGCTGAAGGATATGACCACCTAAGGACATTTGGCACAAATCCTTTGACAAACAACTCTGCATAAATATGCAACAACAAAGAAGACAAGAAAGCTTGCTTATGCGCCTTATCCTCTTCTCTGTCACTCCACTTCATATTATGGACAAGCTGTACAATATTCTGACCACCACGGAAACCAAGCGTCATTGTATCATCCGTAACATTGTCAACAGGCAAGTGACGGCAGAAACATGGGAATCCTCCTTGCACAGCCTCACTGCGCAAGGCGTTGATACCATCCATCTCATTCTTTGGCAAACGTTGGTCATCATGGATAGCAAGAATACTCTTGATGGCATTCGAATATAACTCTTCATTTTGGAAGAAGAGTACATTTCGTTCCGCAGGTGCTTGGTTTGCATTAGCTCCCAAATCAGTAAAGAGTGAAACTCGCTGTCCTGTAAACTGTATGCCTTCGGCATATTGCATCTGCCCATCATGATAAGCTACAGATGTATTAGTACTTCCAAAATCCACACCAACAGTAACATCACTCAATGTACGATTCACATCAAGCATATTCTTTGGCAAGGCATCGTCCACATTTAGGTTACTGCTATAATGAATCAAGACAAAGCCACCATCACACCCAGTGATATGAGTAAAACGCACTCCTCTGAAAGGATGCTTGCTCTCAAATATCTCATATTTATATTTACGAGTAGCTGTACGGCTATCGCTTGTTACCAAAAGTTTGGCTTCGCCTAAAGCTACGCCCTTATCCGCAAGATATTGTATATTACCATCATTATCGGTAATAATCTCATTGTCTTGTTTCTCATCGCCAACAAAAGGAACCGCACTATACTGACAGTCTTCTTGACGAGCATTATGCGGCATCTCTGAATACAAGAAATAACGATTCCACTTATCAGATATGAAATTAGGCCATAAGACAACATCTTTGTTTCTCTTAAATATGCCACTAATTTTGTATTCTATAGGAATTGTCTTCTCCTTACGATCTCCATTTTCATCTGCTACAGAAATGGTCAAGCGCACCGAAAGATTAGACTTATCCTCATCAAACTCGGCATCCATGTGCGAATTAATACTAATGCCAGCTTGAGCATAACCCAACAATGTGCTTACATTACGACCAAACACCACCAATCCCTTTTGGCTCAAAGGAATGGCAAAAAAGGCATAATCCGTACTACCAACCTTATGTGCTTTCAACAAAAAGATTGGTAATGTCGCTATATCCTTTTCACCTTTTTCATACTCACGTGGAAGCCAAACTCTAAGCAACTTAGAGTTTTTAGGTAACAATAGTTCCTCCGGCTTAAACGCCTTTGACACGCCTTCGGCATCAGGTTCTGTCGTTATCACTCCATTACATCCGTAAAGTTCCTCTGTATAATTGAGGAATCCAAAAGGCAAACCAAAGCCTTGCACAGGAAGGGCGCTCGCATTATTCTCATCAAGTTTACGGTCACGTATAAGCTTCAAAATCTCATTACGCCATGTTCCCAATTCTCCCTTGATCCCTTCGTATGTAAGTCCAGCTTGCTTATAATAATCTTCCAGCTGTTTGATACGAGGTAACAACTTATCTACATAAGCAAATAAGTTGAGCAACTGTTCGTCAGAAATTGTACTATGCAAAGGATCTGTAAAGCGATGAGTCGTAGGGTCTATAAACGCAGCATTCTTATCAATATCATAAGATACAGAAGTAAAGAACAAAGAACGAGGCGAAGTAGCACCCACCACTTGCTTATTATATTTAATAAGGTATAGGAAAGGTTGCACTTGATCATTCTTAGCCTTGCCTTGCTCTGTCCAAAGACTACGGTCGTTCATCAACATATTACCAAAAGCACCTTTTGGCTCATACATATTTTCCGTAGTCTTCATATCCTTGCCATCACTATAGGCAAGAGTGATTCGACGTATCTCTATTGCCGTATTGTTCAAAGCAATACAAGCTATAAGTCCACGCCATTCATCAACAAGATTTACATAATATTGGTTAAGTCCTACAGAAGCATCTTTACGAATAGTCTGTATTTCATTAAGTGCATGATTGAAAAGGTCGGCACGAGCAAATACCGTTGGGACACCTGAAACGATAGCACTCACATCTACTCCATCTTGAATAGATGGAGTCTCAATGTCTCGTGTAAAAGCTTGTATGCTTGAGGTCAAATCCTGCCACTGGCCAGCAGCTCCTTGTTGCTGGCTACGAGGTTTGACATTGATTACTAATGCTTTAATATCTGGCATAAGATTTATCTTTTAAACTTTTATAATTTGGCACTAAAAGGAATCGTACTGTTGATGGCATTGAACATGTGTGCCAAGAAACGCTCCTTCATTGTGCTGACATTTTGCTTTTCATCTACAGGACGACACTTTGGAAGATTTTTGATGAAATCATCATAATCGGTACGTTTATCCGTTTTAAACAAACCCGTCTTTCTTTCTTCTTGAATCTCCTTACATGGATCCATTGCAGCAAGAGACATAACATTCTCCTCAAAAACTTTAGAAGGGAACAAGAAGCGGCTCACACCTGCCAAACGAACAGAATTATACACTTGATAAATCCATCCTCGCTTTATTGTTCCATTCTCAGTACTATAGGCAAATTCCTTCATATAGTCATCAATCTCTTTAGATTGTTCCTTTTTCATGTCATTGTAGTCAGGAATCTGCTGTTCCGCAAGACGAGCAATAAAGCCACGTGTGCCTCTTGTTTTATCCTCCACATTGTTTTGCAACAAAGCACCACCATGCTTAGAAAGTATGATATGTGCCAACGTCAAGAAAGATCCGAGTTTTTGCATAAACTCTGGAGCCTTGGATTGACTGACGAAATCCGTACCACGGAAAGTTAAATTCTTTGCATCATCCAACTCTACGGAACGATACAGGTATTGAGCTGTAGTATTCTGTAAGTTTTGTTCATCAAGCATAAAGAAATCATACGCAGCACAAGCACTCATCAACTCTACGACATGGCAAGCATTTTTTTGCTCTGCACCACCTGTGATAGTATTACCACCATTGCTATCTGACACATTGAGGTCTTTTGCTGGCCACCCAATATGATAGAGACGCTTATAACGCTCCTTCACGGTCTTGTCATTCTGATAGAACTGCAAAGCCGCCTGTGAGTTGATGGCAAAATAATCGGATGAAGCTATTAGCTTTTCTTGTTTACGTTGTGCATCCGAAGGAGATTGAAAACTGAAATATTCAGTAAGCAAAGTCGCACCAAACTTCACCTTATTAAAGTCTATCGTATTTTGAGAGATAATATTTCCAGCTTCTTTCAATGCCTCAGGAACAACAGGTATAGAAGATGCACCTGTTCCACCAAATACAGAACCGAAAACAAAGACACGAGCTCCAGTTCCACTCTTCTGCAATTCAGTGAGAAAATCAGCTAATTGTTGCTCAGGCTCAGTTGCTTTAGCTTTGTTTGCCACATAATGACAAGCAGCCTCTACTATACCATGATACATCAGCATAGAGCCCAAATGAGTTTGTGCACGATAGCCATGCTCTAGATTAAAGCTTTGCACTGTATCATGCTCCAAGAACAAATCTGCCAAATCATGGTCATCTTCTTCCGTTTCTTGCCCTATACCTTGTGTTGCACTCAATTTAGAATAAGTACTACGGTTTGCCATAGAATAATCTGTATAGAAACGATAAAGGTTTAGCTTGGAAGAGAAGAAAGTATTAGAGTTCGGACTTCCACCAGGAGATTCTGGATTATCTGTCTTCACCTTATTATACAACTCAACCAATCGTTCTACACGTCCCTTATTACCATTGCTTTGGTCGGTATCAAGCGTAAGTATGTTGATTTCTTCATTGTCAAACATACCTACAGCACAGAGATGCACAAAAGCCTCCAAGCATCTCATTCCCGTGCCACCTATGGCTATAACAAATAAATTATCTTTCATAATCGAAATCCCATATTAGAACCAAGAACCTAACTTGCCTTGTTTGTTCGCCTTGGAAACAACAAACCCAAGAGCCACATATACCACCCATGAAACACAAAGCCCGATAAACATGTGAAGCATAAAGGTACTTTTCTTAGAGCCAGTCTTCAAACCAATATATACAAACAAAAATGCAAGTAATGCAGAAACGACAGGTGCAACGATACTTGAAAACCAAAATATACCCTTGCGTTTACCTACATCACTCAAATTAGGCTGATAAGAAACATTGTTGGATAAAATGATAGCCAACACTAAAGCCAACACCGATGCCACCAAGGCACAAATATAAACAGGAACAATAATTTCTGACATACTTTTTCTTTTTATATGGTTATACGATTATTATTGATTCATTCTGACAAAATAGCTATACACACAGCTACCCTGTGGATTACAATGCTGTAGCACATTTCTGACAGCAGAACTGAGACAATTATTCCCAGGCCAAGCAAACAACTCGTCGATTTGAGGACCAAGATTTGGTTCAGCCTTAGCCACAACAATATCAACACGATAGAAACCAGAAGTTTCCTCATTACCAGCTATAACTCCACCAAACTGTGGATTTAAGTCAACAGCCAATTCCGTATCATGACCTTTTGTTTTAGCAAAAGACTGAGCAAACAAGTTTTGGTCAAAAGTAACAACTCCTTGAATATCGCTAATACTACTTCCACCTAGTTTCACGTAATCAAACTCAGGCAAAAGTTTCCCCTGTTCATCATAGAAATCTGAGCTTTCAGAAGGAATATCTATTTCCTTCTCACCTTCTACGATCGTTGTTTTAGGCTTATTTTGCAGAGCAGTGAGCCATTTCATATAAAGATCAAAATCTTCACCAATATCTGACATTCTTACCGCTAACCCTTTAACTTGATAAGAATCAACATTAGAAAAGTCCGCAAACAGATTTTGGAACAAATGACGAAAGCGATACTGGATAGGGATTTCTTCTTCCTGCTGACCATGCGCATTTTCCACGATTGCTTGCCAATCTTCATCAAAAGTATATAACTCTGCACGTGTTCCTTGCAAGAAATTAAAGCCATCGTCCTTTCCGTTTTCTATAGAACCTGTTACAACATCATCACCATTTTCGTCGTGGTAAGTTCCACCAATACAAGGACCTGCATAAGCTCCACTTGAACCACCTTTCTTTGGCGAAATAGTATAATTATGTGTGGAAAGCGTAAAACGTTTATAGTTCTGAGTCTTGCCTTGCAAACCGTCCTCTATCTCTTTCAGAAGTCGATGATTCTCATCATCAAAAACGGTGTAGTATAGATGCTTATCTAAAGCGCCCTCCTTATAATCTGTCACAAAGAAAGTTATATCCTTACCTCTCTTTAGCCATTCCTCAAAATAAGGAGTAGCATAAGCTTGCTGATAAATCTGATGTCCAGGAGTATATTCTTCATAATCTGTCACCAACAAGGCACTTCGATTCTCATCAACTATCTTCTTCAACGTCTTCTCGATTGGAGCATATAACTGACCTTGCGCATCTGGATTGTGAAGCTGCGCAAAAATATTAGCTGCAGAATGCAAATCCACACCATTCAGTTTCTCTATTTTCTCATTTGCCAAAGAATAAAGGTCGTAATTATTCAAAGAACCTGTAACTTTCTGGGTGACACCATTGAATGTTTGCGCCGTAGCAGGATCTTCATAAGCAATATAAACACCTGAAAAGTCAAAATAGGCAGCCCATTTTCCTTCACTTGGCATACGCTGTGAGTCTTTCTCGTAGTACGCTTGGACATTATGTGGATTAGGGGATAAATCTATTTTATCTCCACCACAACTAGCAAAGCCTCCTATAATCGCTACAGAAGTCAAAAGCATCAACAACGAAGAACCTATCTTAGGTAGATTTAGAGATTTGTTTAACATTTTTGCTTTTTATGTGCGCAGATACGTCCCCTTCAACACTGTGCGATTAGACATCAAAAACTTACGAACATAAAAAAGCGTGGGAACCGCCTGTCGTCTGTCCCACTGATAGAGGCCTTCGCATTGCCCGATACTGCTGAACAGACAACGTTAGAGCCCACGCCGATATGATATACGCCACCACATGGAGTAATTCTACCTATTTATATATAGGTACAATACTCCATTGGCTGTGATACAATCACACCCGAGGACACCTACCGTTGCTAAGTCCATGACAGTATCTGAAAGTTGCGAAGTTTCTATCAGTCGTGAACAAAGCGCCAAGTATGCGCCTTAATATGTCGTGTCTCGCCCACCCTACTCTCCTCTACTTGAAGACTTTCGCCTATAATGAGAGGCTCGGCGTGAACTGAGACATATAGCTATGAAATCAACGTTATAAAAACATTTTTCAATAACTGCCTACAAATTTAGCAATTATTATCGAAACCACAAAACTTTTAGCCAAAAAAGTTACGAAAAAGTTGCAATCGGAGACACTACGAAAGGAAAAACACCTTATTGCCTATTAAATTATACTCAATAAGAAGATTGCACAACATCTTGCGAGGAAACAGAAAAAAAACAATTGATTGAGAATACTCTCAAATACCCTTCACCCTTCATCGTTTCCTCTGAAATGCCCTGTTTATCGGCATTCCAAGAGGTGAAGGGTTATTGCAACCCCTCATCCACCCTTCATCGACCTTCACCAAAGCTGGGTCATAACTTATCATCGAGAACATCATAAGTTATGACAAGAAAGAGTCATAACTTATGGCATGGGGGTGAAAGGTGAGTGAAGAGTTGGAGACAACCCTTCACCTCGGATTCCCCTGTGTTTATCGGCATTTCAGCCCAAAAGGTGAAAGGTGAAGGGTATTTTCATAATCCAATTCAATTTCGCATGAAACTAAATGACTGAATGACTGAGGCTGTCATAGCACCGACAGTTCACTGTCATAGTACCGACAGTTCCCTGTCTTAGTCAAACAGCCGTCCTATATCTCGGAGTAAAATTCCTATCTCTCGGAGTAAATTTTCTATCTCTCGGAGTAATTCTTTTGAAACTTGGAATAAATTCTACCTGTATGGTTGAAGCAGACAAAAAGGACCTATTGAACTTGACCTTATTCATCCACTAATTCCACTTCTTCCATCCTTGCTAATTCCCAGCCCTTGAACTGCATGATAATCTTATGGAGCGTGGTGCCTTGGCGAAGAG
>ERZ808275.459-NODE-459-length-16829-cov-3.032848_pt1 | contig 16829 bp, 21 predicted proteins | sample MGYA00520894_ERZ808275 | MGnify/ENA primary metagenome ERZ808275 (study PRJEB31516, sample SAMN03275598) | gut metagenome | biome: mammalia-associated habitat; material: feces | host: Papio cynocephalus | place: Kenya | collected 2012-08-03 ...
GATGGATATTATGCGCGCCCTCGTATTGACCTTGAGTTGATTGACCAGTTGCCATATGACGATGTGATGATTGCAACAGCTTGTGTCGCGTTCTGGAATAAGTATGATGATATAAATGATATTGTCAGACATCTAGCAGAATCATTCCCTCATTTCTATCTTGAGGTGCAGGCGCACAATACCCCTGAGCAACAAGAACTGAATCGGTGTATCCTCCAGATTAGTGAAGAATTGCTTGTGCCTATTATCGCCGGTTGTGATAGTCATGTTATCACTGAGGCTCAAATGCAAGACCGTGATGAATTGCTTAAGTCGGGTAATATCCACTATGAGGATGAAGATGGATGGTATATGGACTATCCAACATATGATGTACTGTTTGAGCGATTCAAGCAACAGGGCATATTGACAGATGGACAGATTAAGTCCGCTATCAATAATACTAATGTGCTATTTGAATTTGAGGACATCAAACTCGACCGCTCATTGAAGGTGCCTGTTGTCAAAGAATTGCGCAATAAGACACAAGCTGAGCGTAACCATATCTTTGAGCAAATTCTTAAAGATGAATGGTTCTTACAGAAGGCTGATATTAACAAGGATAAGCTACAACAGTATTATCAAGAGATTAAGCATGATATAGGCGAAATAGAGGCTTGTAATATGGCTGATTATTTTATCTTGTCATATATGGTTATGAAGCGCGGACAAGAGCAATATGGTGGTATCTTGACTCCATCTGGACGCGGCTCTGCCGTCTCTATGTATCTCAATAAGCTCTTGCGGCTTACTAAAGTTGATAAGGTCAACAGTCCTGTCCTTATGTATTCAGAGCGATTCTTAACTAAAGAGCGCGTCTTGGATAGCCATACACCACCTGATATTGATAATAACGTTAGTGACCGCCAGCCGTTCATTCAAGCTCAGCGCGACCTTGTAGGGGAGCTTGGCACATATGACCTATTAGCACTTGGTACGCTGAAATTCAAGGCAGCATGGAAGATGTATGCAAGAGCTTATAATGTCGAACCTGAAACGGCCAATGAAGTAAGTAAGCAGATTGACCGATATGAGACGGCTAAGAAGCACGTTGAAGATGGTGAAACGGTTGACATTCATAAGTATATCGAGCCGAAATATCAAGAGTTGGTAGATGGATGTAAAAAATATCTAGGTATTTATGATACGGCTAAAGGGCATCCATGCGGCTGCTTGTGCTATGAGGGCGACATTGAATCGGATATTGGCATCAGCTTATGTAAGTCTGAAGCAACCGGCAAAGAGGTACTTGTAGCCAATATTGAATCGGGCACGATTGATGCCTTTGGGTATCTCAAACAAGACTATCTCATTGTCGATAGTATTGGTTTGACATATGATATTTATAAAGAGGCTGGCATAGAACCGTTTACAGTCAACCAGCTTCTTGAAAAAATCGCGCATGATGACGCGACGTGGCAGATTTATGCTGATGGTTATACTCAGTGTGTCAACCAATGCGAACAGCCAAAATCAACTCAAAAGGTAATGCGGTATAAGCCAAAGAATATTGCCGAATTGACCCAGTTTATAGCTGCGATTAGGCCATCTTTCCAGTCTATGTATCAGACGTTTGAGCAACGGCAACATTTTGACTATGGCATCAAGGCGCTTGATGATTTGCTTCAGGACGAATACTGCTCCTCGTCATTCATTCTATATCAGGAATCTCTAATGAAAGTCCTTGGTTTTGCTGGTTTCCCTATGTCTGAAACATATACCATCATCAAGGCAATCAGTAAGAAGAAGGATTATATCATCAAAGACGCAAAGCCCAAATTTATCAAGAATTTTGCTCAAGCCATTCTTGATACAGGTGAAACGGATGATGAGAATAAAGCGCACGAGCTTGCTGACAAGGTATGGACGATTATTGAAAATAGTGCCGCATATGGTTTTAATAGCGCCCATGCTTACTGTATGGCTATTGATAGTGTAACAATTGCTTATCTAAAGGCGCATTATCCACTTGAATTTTATAAGTGTGTGTTACAACGATTTACTGATAAGGGCGAAAAAGACAAGGTTGCGCTCATCAAGCAGGAGATACTAAAGCGCGGCTACAAGCTCAAGGATATTCAATTTGGGGATGATAACAGGGCGTTCAACATTGACCGTGAAAACAATTGTATCGTGCAGACTATGGCTAGTATCAAGGATATGCCAAAGAGCGCACCACAGGCACTATATGAGCTTGGGCAAGCGGGGATAAAGAATCGTGCCGCCCTATATCAAGCCCTTATGGATGACAACAGAATCAATAAGAAAGCCATTGAAATTCTGTTCCGTCTTGGATATTTTGATAAATTTGCTCAACCGAATCGGCTCATTGCTGAATATGATATTTTTCAAAAATATATTTCAGCCAAGGTATTGACAAAATCATCGTTTGATGGTATAATGATAGATGTAATTCGCCCTTGTTGCGGTAAAGAGACTGATAAGCAATTTAGAGAGATAGACAACAAGGCGCTAATCACGGCGCTCATCAAGCATGCTAAAATTGAGCCAGTTACAATTCTTGACCGTATTAAGTGGCAGATTGAATATCTTGGCTATTGTACGGTATGTGACCCTAAATCGCCCATTACAGATTGGCTTGTGCTTGATGTTAAGACAACTGGTTATGGCACAGTATATTGCCGTCTGTATAATATCAGTATCGGCATTGAGCGTGAAATGCGGGCGAATCGGCAATTTTGGGCTAAGAACAAATTAGAGCGTGGTGATGCAATTAGAGCTGTGACACAAGAAAAGAATAAGATGAAGAAGGATGAAAATGGTGAATGGGTGAGAACAGACCAGACCTACCAAGAGCTGAAGGTATGGAAGAAATTGTAAACAAAAGTAATGAGTTGCTGTGTCAAATTGAGAATGTACTTAGCGCTGGGCCGAGAGTGGCAGCAACCCTAGTTCTTGCAACCCCAGACAAGTCGGTTGATTGGCTTGCGGCATTCTGGCTAGATATACGAGATGCCGTTGTTAGAGATTATGAGTATCTGTGTAATAAAGTAATGGGCGAACCCAAGGAGGATTGAAATATGGATGCTGTTGAATTTTTGAAAGCACGAAGAAGATTGTGTAATAACAATATTTGTGAAGATAGTTGCCCATTGTTTCATTGTGAGGATGATGATACAGATGACGACTGCGTTAAACAAGTATGCGCCGTTGAGCAATGGGCAAAAGAACATCCCATCAAAACAATGCAGGATAAACTACTCGATGTTTTCCCAAATCAAGAATAATAAATGGTTGTGTACTTTTATGCCCTATGAACATTGATGAGGAGTATCAAGAACGTAGTCCATGTAGTTATAAGTTCTGCGAGGACTGTCGTCGTGATTTTTGGCTAAAAGAAATTGATTAAATTTAAGGAGGATTAAGTAAGTAAAAGTATGAGCAAGAGTATTCTAATTGAGGGGCTACCTGCAAGTGGCAAGACGGTAAGTCTGCGCAACCTACCACCGAAGGAGACATTCTGGATTAACGCAGACGGCAAGTTTGGTGCGTGGAAGGGCTTTGATAAGCTATATAACAAGACCAATAAGAACTATATGAAGACGGCTGATACTGACCAGATTCTTGGCGTTATGCGGATTATTAATGAGCAACAGAAGCAGATTAAGTATATTGTGCTTGATACTATCAATTCTGCAATGCTTCGCAAGGAAATGACAGATAAGACACAGAGCTATGCTAAATGGTCTGATATTGGACAGTTCGGTTACGATATTGTAGATGCTGCCAATAACATGAGGGACGATCTGGTGGTCATTCTGGTTGGTCATACAAGTGTGAATGACGAAGGATATGAAAACCTAGTCACAAACGGTCGTAAGCTGGAAAAAATTCAATTACCTGCATATATTAGTGTTGTCCTACTATGCCGCCACGAGGATGATAAGTATAAATACATTCTTCGAGATAGTAATTGTTCTGCAAGGGTGCCGTTCGGCTACTTTGAAGATGTGGATGAGACAGACAATGATATTATGCTTGTTCTTGAAGAACTTGGCTGGGCGACAAAGAAGTCTACTACAGCTAAAACGGCTGAGTAAAATATAAATAAATGTAAAATAAATTAAAGCGAGGTTAAAATTGGCATGAAGCGAATTAACAACTGGGAAAATATTCAGGAAAGTGCATCTTTTAAGCGCCTAGCTAAGGGCGGCTATATCGTCAAAATTCTCAAAGTTGAAGACCACCCTGAGAAGGAATACCTCAAAATCTTCTTTGACATTGCAAAGGGTGATGAAAAGGGTTGTTTCAAGAAGCAGTATGATAATGATACAAGAGCAGAGCGCAAGTGGCCCAATGCTGGCACTTTTATCAGATCGTATAAGGATTCAGCTGCTTCGATGTTCAAGGGCTTCACTGGTGCAGTAGAGCGCTCAAACAAGGGTTATGTATGGAACTTTGAGGAGAAGACGCTAGTTGGCAAGCTAGTTGGTTTGATTATTTCTGACGAAGAATATCAGACGCAGAAGGGCGCTATTCGTGAGCGCAATTATGTTGCCGCCGTTCGTTCTGTTGAAACCATTGAAAAGGGCGAATTTGAAGTCCCTGAACTCAAGCGTTTAACCACTACTAAGACCACGACTGCCACCCCCACCAATGAGCCAATCCCTGATTTTGATTCTGTGTTCAATAGCGCACCTGCCACTCCTGCAACTGAAGCAGATGATGCCGCACCTTGGGACGATTCTGACGAGAATCCATTTATGTAAAAAATATTAAAGCCGGGGCTTGACAACTCTGGCTTTTTATTATATAATAAGCGTGAGGTGATAAATAGATGAACACAGATGTAATGTTCTCATCAGCAACAGATAATTGGTCAACCCCACAAGATTTCTTTGATAGGCTAAATGATGAATTTCATTTTACGCTTGACGTTTGCGCCGATGATGAAAACCATAAGTGCGAACATTACTACACCAAAGAGACTAATGGGCTGATTAGACCTTGGATTGGCACAGTATGGTGCAATCCGCCATATGGACGGCAGATTGGAGAATGGGTGAAACGAGCATACTTATCATCGCACGTTGGCTCTGCTACCGTAGTTATGTTGCTACCAGCCAGAACCGACACGCGATGGTTCCATGATTATATATACAATAAGCTGAATGTGGAAATTCGCTTTATCAAAGGGCGGCTCAAATTCGGTGGATGTAAAAATTCAGCACCATTCCCATCTATGGTGGTAATTTTTAGATAAAAACAAAAAAATCGAGGTGATGATGCTTGAATAGATTTCTATGTGTAGGACAGCTATCAGAGTTGCGAATCGACCTATACCAGACCCATATGAAAGCCCGATTCAGCATCATCACCAACAACCAGTACATCACCATGAGCCAGACGATAAGCCGCAAATGGAATGAGGCGCAGATAAAGCAATGGCTCGACATGATGCCCTATATCCATCCGCGCATAGATAGCTATGTATATGTAAAAAATCAACGTTATTATACAATGAAAAAATTAGATATACCCACTATGCTATTAGCTAGTGGCAATATCAATGAATGGAAAAAATCATTGTATTTTAATGTGCAATATTGTCGCATGGCTGATGATAATGCGGCTGATAGCATGAGCATAGAGATGGATGGGCAATGGGTTGATTCGAGCCGGTTCTTGAATATATGCGGCGATTCACCTAGGGTGTTTAGCATCCAGCGCCCAGACGGCTGTGATAGTCGCATATGCCGATTGCGGCTTGATTATGATGCAGGATATGGCATAGAGCAAAATCGGGTTATAACGCATGAGGGCGGTCTTAGCATAGCCGATTGCAAACTGACAGATGCGGCTATGAGCCAAGAAGAAATTGATAAATGGATGCTAGAATATGAGATAATTTCCTCTTGACAAATCAATCAATATATGCTATACTTGGATTATCAAAGAGATGGAGTGCAAATAAATGAAACCGTGGCGCATTTGGTATAATTATTGGCACAATGGTGAAATCAGAGAAAAGGCGATTTATATTAAGGCAGATAGCTATGATGCTGCATTGTCTGAAGCTCGTAAGCTCGACCCTAGATATAGCGCTGGACAGGTGGTAGTTGATGCCTAACCAGCCAACAGTAAAATGCCGTCAATGCGGCAAGCCAATTTCGCGCGATATTGCCATTGTTCTCAAAGAGCGCGTCTATTTCTGTTCTGAGCAATGCAAGCAGGATTATATTGATGCTCATACGCATAAGCCCAAGTCAGTTGTCGTCAAGCCGCCTCCTAAGCAAATGGCGGATAGACAAAAGCTGCTTGATTACATTCATCGTATCGCGCCAACCGTCAATATGCGGCTTGTAGTAGGGCAGCTTACCAATCTTATGCGTGATAATCCAGATATGACATTTGGTGGCATTGCATATACGATTCAATATTTAATAAAGAGCGGGTTTGATATGAGCGAATCGCCGCTTGGGATGGTTAAATATAGATATGACGAGGCGGCTAATTATTATAAATGGCTGAAACAAGCTAAGGAAAATATTGAACAGTGGCAAGATAATGATGGAGTTGAGACGATTGTGAAAAGAGAATACGAGGAGGATGTGTTTAAGTAATGCTATATGATGCAAATTCGGCGCGTCTTTTATTGGGCTGTTTGCTAATCAAGCCCTCGCTTGCCATCTCCGACAAGTATCCCTTATCTAAAGCCGATTTTGAGCCAACGCCGTTTCATCTCCGTATCTGGCAAGCGTGCGTTGCTCTTGCACGGCGTGGCGCTGAGTCTATATCAACCCTAGACATCTATATGCTATGCAAGAACAACAAACAGGTAGAGGATATATTCAAGGCAAATCGGCTCGATGATTTCATTGATACGGTCAAGCAACTTGCTAATGTCGGCAACTTTGACGTATATTACACTAATGTGCGCCGATGCACGTTGATTAGGGCATATAAGGCGGCTGGGTACAACACGGATAAATTCGAGCAAGATGACCAAGCGACCATTGAGGACATTGTGCAGTGGTTTGATGCACAGCAGATTGCCATTAAAAAGACGTTCTACAAAGATAAAGATATTGATGAGCTAAAAGCTGGTGATGGCTTTGAGGCGGTTAAAGAGGGCTTCAAGTCAGAACCGCTATTCGGCGCTACAACCTTCAGTGAATACCTGAACACGGCTGCTAGAGGCTGGATTCCGGGGCAGTTAGCAATCTATTCTGTCGGCTCAGGTGTAGGTAAGTCAACCCTAGGTCTAGCCAATCTTGTATCAGTGTGTTGCCCCCGTATCTATGACCTAGAGGCTGGGCGATATATAGATAACCCATGTTATCAGCATAAGGCTGGTTTGTATCTCCAATTTGAGATGGCTGGTGATACCGAGGTAACACCTAAAATCGTGGCTACAATTAGCGGCGTACCATGCTTTAGCATCCTCAATGGCCGCTATGAAGAAGGCGAGGAAGAGCGCGTAGATGAGGCGATTAAAATTCTGCATGAATCTAATCTATACATCGTCACCATGCCTAATTATACGGTTGGCCTGATTGAATCGTATGTAAAGGATTATGTGGTGAACCGAGGAGTCGGCTACCTCTGCTATGACTATATCGTTGAATCAGCCTCTGTATCAAGCGACATTGCCAAGAAGAATGGTGTGGCTACACGGTCAGATCAGGTGCTATCAGGCATTGCCAGCAAGCTCAAGGATTTAGCCGTTGAGTATAATATTGCCGTCCTTACATTCACTCAGGTCAATGCCAATGCCATGACGCAGGAAATTATGGATAGCGGTGTTGCAGCTGGTTCTCGGGCGATTCAGAACAAGGCCGATGTGGCTGGTGTAATTATGCCGTTGCGCCGCAAAGAGCAGGATATAGCTGATATGATGGCTGAAAAATACCCTGATAAGGTCAAGCCAAATCGCGTACTATCATGCTATAAGATGAGATTTTCACAAGTAGAGCAGGGCATCAAGATATATTTTAATCTCGATTTGAATACAGGTCGAACTAAGGATTGTTTTGTAATGACGAAGTTCGACCAGCCCTACCAGCTTCAACGAACACGATTGGTGTATGCTAAATGATTGATATTGCTAATCTCAAATTCCAACTAACCGAAGACCGCATCATAGAGCTGATGGATGCTCTAGGTGCGCCATTGATGAAGGCGGATAGTACGGCGTTGGCATTTAGCTCAATATGCCATCACGGGGCTGATTGCCAATCACATAAGCCGCGCCTCTATTATTACGTAGACTCGCAGAGCTGGTTTTGCTTTGTCTGCCATTTTTCAGGCGACACCATATCATTAGTCCAGCACGTCAAACATCTTGACTTTAATCAAGCTATCTCATATATTTGCTCCACTCTGCATCTAACCGTAGCCGACGTAGAGCAAAATGCCCAATTAGATGATTGGCAATCCATGAAACGCTGGTTGCCCAATGCAGATATAGAGCAGGATGAGCCAATCAAACCCTACGACCCAGCCGTCTTATCCCTATTTGACCACTTATACCCGCAAGATTGGCTGGATTATGGGATAACGAAAGATATACTTGATAAATTTGGTGTGGGTTGGTATGCACGGCAGGCTTGTATTTCTATACCCGTCGTGTTTAATGGACAACTGGTGGGTGTTAGGGGGCGATACACAAGAGAACAGGATGTAGCTAAAGGCAAATATAGACCGATAACAACGCTGGATGGGCAGGTGCTAAAGTTGGCTACATCTGAGGTGCTATATGGGTATGACCAGAATAAAGGCGCTATTGAAAAGTCGCGCCAAGTAGTGCTATTTGAATCAGAGAAAAGTGTGCTAAAAGCGCCAAGTTTCAATGTACATAACAGCCTAGCCGTCTTTGGCTCTAATATCAGTAAGCGGCATATTCAGTTACTACTTGAGCTAGGCGTGAATGAGGTGGTGTTGGCGTTTGATAACGACTATAAGCAAGTAGGCGATGATGAGTTCAAATTCTTTGTGGTTAAGACGAAGAAGTTGGTGGCTAAGTTGCGCAGTTATTTCAACGTTTCAATCGTCTATAACAATCAAGGCTATGATATGTATAAATGCAATATGATGGATATACCATATGAGCAAGCAATGAAATTATGGGAAAGTAGGGTAAGAATATGAATAATGAAATTATGACAAGATTCCTAAATGGCGAAAAACTTACAGAAAATGACAGGTCGAATCTGGCATGGGGCGACGTAGTTGATGAAGGATATGAATATATAGACCAGATTGAAGGCGCGTCTGGCAGATGGACACAGAAGATGAAAACTGTATTCAAATACAATGGCGAATATTGGGCTATTGATTGGTACTCTGGTTTGACTGAATGCCAAGAAAATGAATATCCAACAAACCCATATCGTGTTGAACGCAAAGAGCGCGTTGTAACAGTTGTGGATTGGGTGAAAATTTAATATAGCTCTTGACAATCAACCTCCTTTGTGATATAATCACTATATCAACAATAAGGAGGTTGATTTTATTAAAATTCATCCACTACTAGATTCTCTTAATGAAGCCACATTTTTAAGGGCATATCTTCACGCCTGTCAAATAGCCGATGTTGACGCATATCTGAATCCAGACAGCATTGAATATCAGCGACCAGAGATGTATAAGAATATGGATGTGGCTGTACTGCTACTCAAGCAACATCTTACAAAAATGAGCAGAATCGCAGTTTTGTGCGATGAGGACGATGACGGCCTGTGTTCCTGTGTTATTATTGCAGATGTGCTCAAGCGGCTCAATGCTGAATACCGTATCTTCTTTCATACTGTAGCAAAGGCGCACGGTATTAGAACCGACTCATCTGATAAGGTATTAGACGATATTCTTGAATATGCGCCGTCTCTGCTTATCATCCCAGACGCAAGCGCAGACAGAGAATCGTGTCAAACGCTAAGAGATCATGGTTGCGACGTGATTATTTTAGATCACCATCTATATGATTTCTCTAATAATCCATACGCCGTCATTGTAAATTGTCTACAACAGAGCGACACCAATCAATCAGCAAGCGGCGCATTGGTGGCTAGCAAGTTTGCCAACGCCATACTCGGAAATGACAAAGATGAGTACGCCGACCTTGTAGCTATGTCACTAATTGGTGATGTTATGGACTTGCGCGACTTGGAGAATAGAGCATATATCAATCAATGGCAGAGAGATTATGAGGAGGTGATGAGCAAGCGCAATGAATGAATTTCTAACGTATATGGTTGAGAAACTAGGCAAAGGTAAGTCCCCATCTCCAAACAATGTATCGTGGAACGTCGTGCCTAAGATTAACGCCGTTTTCCGCAATGGTACACAAGACGATAGGGCCGTGCTAATTGACGGCTTTATGGGCAACGTAGAGCCTGAGACGGCCATTAAGGTCGCTACTCGTTGTCATAACAGGCAGACACGAGAAGTCAAGGCATTGTTTGACTCAACCGTTGATAATCTCAACGTCTATAAAAACTGCATCGTAGCAATGATTGACAATGGACACAAAGAATATACTGGTCTATTGGCTAATAAGCTAATGTCTAAATATAATAAGACTGCATTTGTATTCAGGAAGCTCGACCCATGTACCTTATCAGGTAGTTATCGGTCGCCTGTTGATATTATCGACCTGCTGAACAATAGTAGCTTAATCAAAGCACAAGGACATGGTTGCGCCGCTGGTTGCTTCCTGAAGGTATCAAATGCCAAGCGATTTGTTGAATGGTTTGACGAACAACAGATTGATATGGCTGGTGTTATTGAGGTCACGGCAAGTGTTGAACCGAGTCAGATTACACAGACACTATGTCAAATCTGTGTGGATAACGAGGTATTGTTCGGCCAAGGTTGCCCCAAGCCCCTATTTCATTGTACTTTAACATCTCCTCAAATCTATATCTATCGTAATCGCTCAACTACTGTCAAGTTGGTTCAAGACGGCATTGAGTTCATTAAATTCTTTGTTAGTAATGAAGAAGCAAGCCAATTTGAGCAAGCCAACGGCAAATCTATCGAGGTGGTAGTATCGCTTGGATTGAATGAATATAATGGACAAATTAAGCCACAAGCCGTGATTGAGCGATACGAAATTGTAGAGAAGAAAAATGATGAATTTGATTGGGAGGCGATTTTTCAATGATTTATTTTGACTATGCCGCGACTTATCCTTATGTGAAATATCAATCTAGTAGATACGGCCCGTTCTTGAATACAAATGCCAATTATGCCTATACTGAACAAAAGACGCTCAACGAATGCGAAAACAGAGTAAAGGCTGCTATTGGCGCAAAGGGTGGCAAGGTCGTATTTGGTGGCACAAGTAGCCAGTTGATTGAGAATTTGATGAATTGGGAGTTTGATGGCAAGCGCAGATTTACAGAGCATGTCATCGGTTCAAAATATGAACATGATTCATTTGACCGATTCTTAGGTGATAGGGTTGGTAATATTAACCAGCTTGAAGCTGCCCTGTTAAAGAACAGAGGATTTAGAGGTTGTGTTATTTGGCAAGGCGTGAATAATATCACAGGGCAGACTTTTCCCATTGAGCAAATTGGTACTATATGTCATGGATATAATTTATTCTTTGTCTGCGACATGACCGCTATGATTGGCAAGGCGGCAATCCCGACTAATATCGACCAGTGGTGCGATGCGGCAATTTGGAGTGGACACAAGCTCGGTACTGAGGGCGGCATTGGTGCTATGTGGCTATCTGATAAATTTAATGAATGGCTTGGCGGCTTTAAGCTACACGGAACGCCAAGTCTGGCTGGAGCTTGTGCCATTGCCGATGCAACCGAGGACGCTTGTAAGAATGTGGTCACACATGAGGAATATTGCTATGAGCTATATCGCTACTTGCTTTTTGAACTATCTGCCAATGACATTTATGGCAGTGTTGTCAACTCAGCGCTAAAGCTAGACAAGTCTGATGCTGATGTACCGGCTAATAGCACATCTGCCATCAACGCTATTATGCTTGATAATATCAATGCTGATAGCCTGCAACAGTATCTAGCCGCACAGTCTATTTATGTAGGTATTGGCGGCTCTGCCTGCTCTAGTCTACATGATTTTAGAGTGCTCAATGCTTGTGGGCTGACAAATGACGGGGCAAGTAGGGTAATTAGAGTATCATTTGATTATGATACAGATAAGCAGGACATTGACGATTTGGTGTATAACATTAAGCAGTATAAGGAGAAATTTGTAGGATGAACCATACAAAGGAAGATTTGAAAGAGCTACAATCTAAATCTCTTGAAGAAAAAGTACAGATTAGTTTGGCTCGAATTATCGAATGGTATGAGCATTGGGATGGAAAAGTATATATCTCCAATTCTGGCGGCGTTGATTCTACTGTCCTCAGTCATCTAGTCCATTCCCTATATCCTGATGTGCCAGATGTGTATTGTGATACAGGGCTTGAATACCCTGAGTTGCGTGATTTTATTATGAGCAAGCCAAATGTGGTTGTGTTGAAACCTAAAATGCCGTTTATAAAAATCTTAGAGAAATATGGTTGTCCAATAGTATCTAAAGAAGTGGCTAGAGATGTTGGCGTTGCTAAGCATAAACCAGATGGAAAGACTGCTCAAAAATTTGACCCAAACTCAAATTTCTCAAAAAAAATACGGCAAACAATGGAGTTTGGAAAGATATGCATATCTGCTAGATGCTCCATTCTGTTGTACTAATAGATGTTGTAACATAATGAAAAAAGAGCCAATGCACCAATATAACAAAGAAACAAATTCTCATCCGTACATTGGAGTGATGACAGAAGGAAGCAGATTAAGAGAACAAACTTGGTTAAATCAAGGATGTAATGCTTTTGAAAATAAAATTCCGCAATCTACACCTCTTGCATTTTGGACTAAGTCTGACGTGTTGCATTATATTGTCAAATACAATGTTCCATATGTAAAAGAAATTTATGGCGACATTATAGAACAAGATGGCATATATACCACCACCAAGCAGAAGCGCACAGGGTGCATCTTCTGTGGCTTTGGTTGTCATCTTGAACATTCCAATAGATTCCAAATATTAGAAAAAACCCACCCAAATCTTTATGATTATTGTATGAGAGGCGGAAAACTTGTTGATGGTGTGTGGCAACCAAATAAAGGTTTGGGAATGGCTTATGTTTTAGATTATATAGGCGTGACTTGGTGGAACAACGAAGAAACACGAGACAGATACCGTAAAGGATATAGATTAAAAATAAAGGGAGAATGATATACAAAATGCCTCACACAAAGCAGAACCTGAAAGAGTTACAAAGCAAAACTCTTGATGAAAAAATCCAAATAAGCGTTAGCAGGATTATCGAATGGTATAAATATTGGGACGGTCAAGTGTATGTAAGTTTTTCAGGTGGCAAAGACAGTACAGTGCTGTTAGACTTGGTAAGACGTGTGTACCCCGATGTACCGGCGGTGTTTAGCGATACTGGATTGGAGTTTCCTGAAATTAGAGAATTTGTGAAATCGTTTAATAATGTGATTATTGTTAAACCAGAAATGCCGTTTATAAGCGTGTTGACAACGTTTGGGTATCCAATTATATCAAAACAGGTTTCTTTAAGAGTGAATCAGGCTCGACACTCAAAAAGTAAAAATACTGCATCTTGGAAAATGTTTAATAACTGTTATAAGTCGAAAGACGGCCGCTTGTCGCTGTATAATATCCCAAAGTGGAAATTTTTATTGGATGCAGACTTCTTAATTCATAACAAGTGTTGTGATACTATGAAAAAAAGCCCATTGCATGATTATTCCAAGCAAACCGGATTGAAGCCGTATATTGCCATCATGACAAGCGAATCAAAACAAAGACAAGATAACTGGCTGAAATATGGATGCAACGCATTTGAAGATAAAGTATACCCGTGTTCAACCCCGCTTGCGTTCTGGACAGAACAAGACATTCTTCACTACATCAAAAAATACAACTTACCATATGCTCCTGTTTATGGGGAATTAAAAGAACAAGGCGATTTATTGTATTTCACTAATTACAAACGAACCGGTTGCGTGTTTTGTGGATACGGTTGCCACCTCGAAAAAGAACCTAATCGCTTCCAAACGTTGGCGCACACCCATCCTCAACTCTACGATTACTGTATGCGTGGCGGCAAATATGATGAATCTGGTATGTGGGTTCCCGATAAGGGTCTTGGCATGGCTAAGGTGCTAGATTACATCAATGTCAAATGGTGGAATGATGGTGATGAAACCAAGCGAGACGAATATAGAGCAAAATATAAGGAGAAAGAAGAAATTGAGCAGAGCAGAAAGAAATCGCCGCAAACGAATTGAGCGGCCTATGAAATATGCGCCTATCCATTGTCCGAATTGCGGTCTAGTCGTAGATGAAAAATATGTGGTTGACCTAGATTCGACTTGCCCCATTTGTGGCAGAGAGCTATTTGGAGCGCTAAAGAAACTGATTGAGAAAAATAATTAAATAACCCCTTGACAAATCCTCCTGTTCATGATATACTTGATTTATCAAAGAACAGGAGGTTATTTAATGCAAGACGTACTTACCTACACAGCATGGCTTGATGCTGTATGCGATATCTGCAACAGCTTGTTGAAAGCGACTGCGAGCGTAACAGGCAACAATGAATTTAAGGTCGCATCTACAAAATATCGTTGGATTACATTTATTGATTGCGCTGGATTTGAGGCAATGTACAATACGGGCTGGGAACCGGCATTTGGCGCAACCAAGCTGATGGAGACGATTATTGATAGATGGGAACAACTGATTGTTGAAGAGAACGATTGATATGAAATATGTCGGAAGCAAAAACCGTCTGAGTAAGCAAATCGTTCCCATTATCCAGTCATATATTGATAATATGCCTGATTGCAAAGGCTATGTTGAGCCGTTTGTTGGCGGTGCTAATATGATTGACAAAATCAAGGCGTCGGTTAAAATTGGTACCGACATCCATAAATATCTTATAGCCTTGCTTGACCACATACAACAGACAACAGACGATTTGCCAGACGCTATCACAGAGGATGAATATAATTCCGTTAAAGCAAATCCAAGCAACTATCCCGATTGGTATGTTGGACTTGTTGGATTCTGTACGTTCGGCGCAAAATGGTTTGGCGGTTATCCAAGAGGGTTTAAGACTGATGGCGTAACACCAAGGGATATTACCAATGAGGCTATCAGAAACATCAAGAAGCAAGCGCCAAATCTTAAAGGAATTATTTTTGCGTGTAGAGACTATTGGAAACTTGGCGTAGGTAGCATGGTCATCTACTGTGACCCGCCCTACCGCGATACGACAAAGTATGCAACAGGCGATTTCGATTATAATAAATTCTATGCTTGGTGCAAAGAAATGGCTAAAAATAACATTGTGTTAATTAGTGAATATTGGATGCCAGAGGAAGACTTTGAATGTATCTGGGAGGGCAAGTTGAAATGCACGTTAGATAAGGCAAATCGCTCAGACAAGACTGAAAAATTGTTTATTTGTAGGGGTTAAAATATGCAATACATGGGCGGTAAGAGCCGCATTTCTAAACAAATTTCGGAGGTATTAAACAATGCGTTATATGGGTGGAAAGAGCAGAATCAGCAAGCAGATTGCGGATGTACTGAACGGCGCAACGAGAGAGAGGGAGAGAGTATTTGTAAGCCTGTTCTGTGGCTCATGTACCATTGAATCCAAGGTGCAAGCGGACGTTAAAATTCTCAATGACAAGCATCCCTATCTCATTGCTATGTGGCAAGCGTTACAGAATGGCTGGACACCTCCTGATGTAGTGACCAAGGAAGAATATTACCGTGTTAAGGCCAATATGGACGAAAATCCTGCTTTGGCTGGTTTTGTTGGATTTGGTTGCTCATTTGGCGGCAAATGGTGGGGCGGATTGGCAAGCAATAAAAAGGGCGATAATTATTGTACCAGAGCCGAACGTAGTCTGCTCAAAGACCTGTCTGGTCTACAAGCCGCAACATTCACTTGTCTTGACTATAAAGATGTAGAAATACCAGACGGCGCGCTTGTATATTGTGACCCTCCATACGCAAACACTACGGGCTATACATTGGGCAAATTCGATACAGGTGAATTTTGGGATTATATGCGCCAGCTATCTAAGCGATGCGATGTATATATCAGCGAGGAATCTGCTCCTGACGATTTTGAGTGCATCTGGGCACAAGAATTAACACGAACGCTTGATTACAATAAATCTAACCAACCAAAGAAAATAGAAAAATTATTTAAGTATAAAGGTTAAATATCATGCCAAAAGCAAAATTGCTCCCACAGCGATTTCTATACAAGTCAAAAGATGGCGATTATGCCATCCTGTCATGCAAGCTAGTCAATCCAGTTGACGGTATAGAGACGCATCCTGTCTATCATAACCTCGCATTGAAAGGCGCGAATATAGCCAACTTTGAGCTGAATCACCGCATTGACTGTATCATCGAGCCAATCATTGATGAGGCGCATCCGTACAGCTATAAATTTATCAGCTTTGGTTCATTTGAGGCGAAAGGCGGCAAATTCAAGCTGACAGAAAAACAAGAGCTACAGGCTCTACGCAGCTTAATGACGAATAGACAGGCTGAATCATGCCATGCCGCTTATCCTCGTTTCGTCAGCATGGTGCTGAATGGCGAACAAGAACAAATTGACCCCAATAAAATCAAGTATGTTAAGAATGTGCTGTTGAGCCGCTATATCGCTAAAATCAAGTCAATCAATAACCGTGTCGCGTTCATGGAAGAGGCGGCTAAGTGGTCTATTGAATCCGATG
>ERZ808275.460-NODE-460-length-16785-cov-6.557741_pt1 | contig 16785 bp, 23 predicted proteins | sample MGYA00520894_ERZ808275 | MGnify/ENA primary metagenome ERZ808275 (study PRJEB31516, sample SAMN03275598) | gut metagenome | biome: mammalia-associated habitat; material: feces | host: Papio cynocephalus | place: Kenya | collected 2012-08-03 ...
TTGCGGGTGCATACGGAGTCACCCGCTATGGTGGTGTTGATAGGATAACCAACGATGTAACCTATTGCGTGGAGGGAGATATATGCTTTGCGGGTGCATACGGAGTCACCCGCTATGGTGGTGTTGATAGGATAACCAACGACAAGGGCAGTTCTTGTACCAGTAGGCTTGCTGAGGTCGTTGAGGAGGGGCTTCGCCACGCAAGTACAATCTTCTGCGAGGGGTCGTTTCTGCACTCATTCGGACTGAACCTCTCAAATGCCTTATTCAAGGCGGAAAGACAACTTGTTGTGAACCTCTATTGCGACCCACGGACGATATGGCAACGGCTCACGGCTCGCTCCAACGGCAAGTATGGTAGTGGCAAAAGACGCTTCGATTTGATTATCAAAAAACAGAAACAGACGATGTTGTCAGCGCGGAAATGGCAGTCCATAGGTGTGCCTGTATTACAGATTAACACAGCCGAAGTGTCGATAGACGAGGAAGTCAGAATGATACAGCAGACTCTCAATATGGAGGAACGATGATGTACACCGAAACTAACTACAACGACAAGGCGGTCAAGGATATCTGCTACAACTGTGGCTCAAAGGTCGCCAAACAGTCGTACAATTATTTCCGACGAATAGACTATGTGTCGAAAGGCAAAGTATGGAGCAAAGTGTGGAGCAAAGTGTGGAGTAAAGGTTCTTCACCTGTGGCATTCTACTACGCAACTCGTTGCCGCGACCATTGCCGACTGATTGAGATAGCCGTCCGCAAGGAGTATCAGGGGCAAGGACTTGGCAAATTAGTGCTTTTTCGCTTACTCTCGCAGATGAAACAGAACGGCTTGACCAAACTTACATTCCGCACCCCAATCGCAGAGGACGCGCAAAATTTTTGGCTTCATCTGGGAGCGAGAATAGTTGACGTCAAAGGCTCGGACTACGAAATGGAACTAACAATCAAATAACAAAACAATAGCAAATTATGGCTTATTATCAATCACCTCGTTGGACAGCGGAGATAGCAGACTGCTCTATGCCGATGACCTTTGACACATACAGCAACTGCTCGTTCGGCTGTATGTACTGCTTCTCACAGTATCGGCGTGGAATAGGTGGCGTAAAGGAACACTACCTTGCCAAAGAAGTCAACCCTGTCAATATGGACAAAATCAAGAAAATGTTCACCGACCCTGACCAATACGCAGGGCAGTTTGCAACCTATATCAAGCAGCGCAGGGTAATGCAATGGGGCGGATTGTCAGACCAATTCGACGGCTTCGAGCGCAAGTATGGCAAGACCCTTGAGTTGCTTCGTTTCTTCAAGGAAATAGACTACCCGCTTTGTTTCTCTACCAAAGCCACTTGGTGGACGGAAGACGAACGCTATATGGAACTTGTACGTGGGCAGAAGAATTGGAATTTCAAGTTCTCTATCATCACGCTTGACGAAGCCAAAGCACACATCATAGAGCGTGGCGTACCCACACCGCTCAAACGCCTTGACGCAATAGAGCGAATAGCAAACGCAGACGCAGGAGGGGCAACCTTGCGACTCCGCCCGTTCATCATCGGAGTATCAACACCGACCTACCTTGACCTGATACGAGAAGCAGGCAACAGAGGTGCGACGGCACTCTCGACAGAGTTCTTCTGTGTAGAGCAACGCTCGCAGACGCTCAAAGAGTATATGCCCAAACTGTCAGAGTTGTGCGGTTTTGACCTTATGGCACTCTACCGCAAATACTCGATGGCGCAAGGCTATCTCCGTCTGAACCGCAAAATCAAAGCACCGTTCATCGAGAAGATGAAATCCCTCTGCGACGAGATTGGTATGCGGTTCTATGTCAGCGACGCTCACTTCAAGGAGATGTGCCACAACGGCTCGTGCTGTGGCTTGCCACCCACTTGGAATTACTCGCACGGGCAGTTCTGTGAAGCCTTGCAGATATGCAAGAAGAACGGTGTGTGCTACTACTCGGACATCGAGAAAGACATCAACGAACTGCATCAATATGAGTGGAGGGTGGCAAGTGGCTATAATCCAAGTTCCTCCGAGAAGCGTGCGCAGTTCTACGGAATGAGTATGGCTGCCTATATGCGCTGGCTATGGAACAACCCACAAGCAGGTCAGTCGCCTTACAAGATGTTCGAGGGTGTTATGCAACCTATGGCAGACGAGCAGGGTAACCTTATCAAGGACGCAAGCGGAAATCTTATCTATCAATACATCAAAGAACGAACATTATGAGCAATACATCTAAACGCAATCATATCAAGCAGGGGCGTATGGTCATTGTGGCAGAACTCTACAAACGCGGGTGGTCCATCAAGCGTATCACCGACGAAGTCAAGGCGCGAATGAATACCACCTGCTCTACACGCACTATCTGGAACGACATACAAGACCTGCTCAAAGAGTGGCAGGCTACTCGTATTCAGGACATCGACGCTCGCTTGCAACTCGAACTTGAACGCATAGACGATTGTGTGGCGGAGTTATGGGAGCAATGGGACAAGAGCAAGGAGGACTGGCAACGCGAACACAACAAGCGTGTCGGCGTACCTGTGGAGACAGGTAGCGGAGGAGACGGCGAACAGACCACTATTCAGACCGTTCGTCGTGAGAATATGACGGAGAATGTAGTGGGCTTGGGCAACCCTGCCTATATGGCGGAGATACGCCAGCAACTTATGGAGCGCAGGAAACTGCTCGGTCTGTACGCAGCCACCAAGACGGAGGTTACGGGTAAAGACGGCACTCCGCTTATGCCTGCACAACAGATGTCGGAGGAAGAGATACAACGCGAGATTGAGCGTATCAGAGCCAGCCGCAAGAACTGACAAAATGACAAACCGCTATGGAGTACAATGCGAGTATGAGGCTATTGGAATTGGAAAGAGAATTACACCGCAGGGATGCCGAGAAGCGTTTCCCTGTGTTTCTCGATTATACCTCGCCCGCCTACACTCGCAAGTGGTTTCATACCTTGATAGCACAAAAGTGCCAAGACCTGCTACAAGGCACGCTACCGACCTCCAAACTGATGATATTCGTGCCGCCGCAACACGGCAAGTCGGAAATCGTCAGCCGCAAATTCCCTGCTTGGGCGTTAGGGCAAAACCCGCTCTTAAAGATAGTAGGCACCTCCTACTCCGCCGACCTCGCACAGCAGTTCTCGCGAGCCATACAGCGCACCATTGACAGCACCGAATACGGAGAGGTGTTTCCCAATACGTTTCTCAACAACCAGCGTGTCAAGAGCGATACACATCGCGGCTGGTTGCGAAATATCGACATGTTCGAGACGGTTGGTTTTGGCGGTTTCTACAAGGCTGTCGGCGTGGGAGGGTCGCTTACCGGTACTCCTGCCGACTTGGGTATTATCGATGACCCTATCAAAGATGCCCTCGAAGCCAACTCGGAGACATACCGCAACCGCGTGTGGGATTGGTACACCGATGTGTTTCTCACCCGTATGCACAACAACTCCAAGCAGATACTCATTCAGACACGCTGGCATACCGATGACCTCGCAGGACGACTGCTTGAGCGCGAGGGCGACAGTTGGACTGTGGTCAATATACCCGCTATCCGTGAAGACATGACTATGCAGGACGACCCACGCCGGTTGGGTGAAGCACTGTGGGAGGAACGCCACTGCAAAGAACGGCTCTTGGAGATAGAGAAACGCTCGCCACGCACCTTTGCAGCCTTATACCAGCAGCGACCAACGATAGCAGGCGGTAACATCATCAAGCGCGAGTGGTTTAGACACATAACGCTTGGCGAGTTCAACCGCTTGCACCGTGATGAACCTGTGGTGTTCTTCATCGATACTGCCTACACCGACAAGGCTGACAACGACCCTACGGGCATCATTGCCACCTGCAAGATAGGCAACGATATGTATATCACGCACGGAGAAAAGGTGCTTATGCGTTTCCCCGACCTCCTGCGTTTCCTGCCTTGCTATGTTCAGCAGCACGGTTACACCAACCGCAGTTCGATACGCATAGAACCAAAGGCAAACGGCATATCTGTCATTGACCAGATGAAAGAGTCCACAGGGCTGAATGTAACGCAGACACCCTCGCCGCGAGACAGCAAAGAAACACGGCTCAATGCTGCTTCTCCAACGGTAGAGTGCGGTCGTGTGGTACTTGTGGACGGTGCGTGGAATGAAGCATTTATGGAGGAGGTCTGTGGCTTCCCCAGCAAGCCGCACGACGAGTATGTCGATGTCCTCTGCTATGCTATCGACTACCATATCGCCAACCCGTTCCGACCTATCAACAAGGCTCGGGTGGCAAGGCAAGTGTATTAACAAAAACAATATCAAATCAAAAGCAATTATGACTATTCAAGAGATTATTGCGCTCCAAACGCGCAACCCGAACCAAATCATTGCGGACTTGAAAGAGAAGTCTGTTATTGTGCCTGCTTGGGGTGGGCGCAATGGTCTTCAGCGCGAATATGACCCTCGCCGCCACCCTGTGATGAGCCGTGCGCTCTACCCGGACATCGTGCAAGACGACGGTACTATCGACCACGTTACGCGTATCACTTACGACCTCCAGCGGCTCGCTGTCAAGCGTATGTCCGAACTCTGCAACGGCATACCTGTCAAACGTGTGTGCAAGCCCGAAAACGACCGGCAAAAGGAAGTGGCAGTAGCATTGGAGAAAGTGTATCAGCGCAACCGGATAGACAGCCTTAACACAGAACGCTGCTCTATGCTGTTTGCGGGCTGTGAGGTTATGACACTATGGTATGCCACCGCAGACCGCAATTCTGTCTATGGCTTCGACAGTCCGCTCAAACTACGCTGCCGGAACTTCTCACCAATGCTTGGAGACGAACTCTATCCGCTCTTCGACGAATACGGAGATATGATTGCGATGTCCGTCGGCTATACGCGCAAGGTAGGTGGTACGACTGTCAGTTTCTTCGACACCTACACCTCCGACACCCACTACAAATGGAGCACGGAGAATGGAGGCGGTTTCTCGCTTGTAGAGGAAGAGAAATACACCGTCGGCAAGATACCTTGCGTCTATATGTACCGTCCGACGCCTATCTGGGAGGATACCGGCAAAATCGTCTTCGAGATGGAATGGGCTATGTCGCGCAACGGCAATTACCTCCGCAAGAACTCTAAACCTCTGTTCGTGGTGTTCGCCGACGAGCAGATAGCCTATGGAGATGAGCAGAGCGAAACAGAAGAAGCGCGTGCGATAATGCAGTACCCGAAAGGCAGTTCTGCCAACTATGTTACTTGGGCGCAAGCCATCGACAACCTCAAGTTCTACATAACGGAGTTGCGGCAATCGTTCTTCACGCAGTTGCAGTTACCCGACTGGTCGTACGAGAGTATGAAGTCCAACCCGATGAGCGGTGAGAGCAGAAAGCAGTTGTTTATCGACGCACAACTCAAAGTCAAGGACGAGGCAGGACGGCTCACAGAGTTCTACGACCGCGAGGTCAATGTGGTCAAGCAGTTCCTCAAACTGGCTATGGGGAAGCAGTACGCAGCCGACATAGACGCTCTGCCGGTGGAGAATATCATCACCCCGTTCACTATCACCGACGAAAAAGACACCATCACCAACCTGCTTACTGCCAACGGCAACAAGCCCATCATCAGCCAGCGCGAGTCGATAGAGATGTTCGGTGCTTCGACGGATGTTGATAAGACCCTGCAAGAGATACAAGCGGAGAGTGCCAATGACAGTTTCGGACTAACTGTGTAATTTATGCCAAGAGTAACAGACCCATACGAACGCCAACATATCAAAAACCTTGCCCAATACGGCAAGATGATTGACAAAATCTTCCGTGCCGCCACACAGGAGGCAGCGCAGATAGGTGCGCTGGTCGGAACAAGCAATTTCGACCCCTCTCGCGTGTTTTCTTTCAAAGACTATCCGATTACACTGCCAATGATACAATCGTTGCTCTCGCGGCTCGCTGATAGCGTAGAAACGGCTGTCGTCAATGGTATAGAAGCGGAATGGACGCTCGCCAACAACAAGAACAGCGCACTGTCGCAGCGCGTCTTTGGCGATAATATCGGGCGGCTCACCCAAGAGCAGTACCGCAGATACTTTTCCACCAACGACGACGCACGGCAGGCGTTCATCAGTCGCAAAGAGCAGGGACTCAACCTGTCAGAGCGGGTCTGGAACTACGCACAGGGCTTCAAAAACGACATCGAACTCGGACTCGACTTGGGCATACGCAACGGCTTGGACGCTGACGCAATGAGCCGTGAATTAAGGCAGTTCCTCCGCTACCCCGACAAACTCTTCCGTAGGGTGCGCGACCTGCACGGCAACCTCGTCCTCTCGCAGCGGGCAGCCGACTTTCACCCCGGACAAGGCGTGTACCGTTCGTCGTACAAGAACGCACGCCGACTCGCCGTTACGGAAACGAATATGGCATACCGCACTGCCGACTACGAGCGTATGCAGCAACTCGACTTTGTTGTAGGCATAGAGATACGGCTCTCCAACAATCACACCTGCAACGGTGTCCCGCTGACAGACATCTGTGACGACCTCTGCGGACGCTACCCAAAGGACTTCAAGTTCACGGGGTGGCACCCGCACTGCCGTTGCCACGTTGTACAGATACTCAAGACGGAAGCCGAACTCATGGAGGAGAACCGCGCTATACTCCGCGGGGAAGAACCGACCACAGACAGCGTCAACCGCGTCTCCGATGTGCCGCAGGAGTTCAAAGATTGGATGGAGAATAATACAGATAGAGCCAAACGCAGTTTTTCAATGCCATACTTCGTGGCTGACAACCCCAAATATATTCCGAAAAAGTTTGCTAATACCTATTCGTCACGGCTGCCCTATGATACCTATGCAGAATACCTATCCGCTATGCGCTACAACAAAGTACATGCTAACTTCTCACGGGAGATTATTGCCAACAACCGTGAATTATCCCAAGAATTGCCCATCGCACAAGGAAAGATTATGAACTTTACGGAAGCAGACGGCGGGAAAGCAAACCCAAATTTCACACTGCCCGACGCAAACGACCTTGGGTTTTATCACAACTGCCAAACCTGTACAATGGCTTATGAACTCAGACGCAGGGGATTTGATATTGAAGCCGTGGCGAATCCTATTGTCAAAGGCTTCAAGAAATACAGGGAAATGGATAAGTTCTGCACAGAAAAAGGCGTAAAATGGGACTTGCGCTTTCTGACAACAGAAGGGAAGAAAGCCGAATACGAGTGGTCGGTAAAGTCGAATATCAAAGACTCTGTTGCAGACAAATTAGCGTTCATTGAAAGCAAAACGGCTGAAATGGGGCGTTATGAGATTTATTGTGCTTGGAAAGGAAAAAATGCGGGGGCACACGTCTTTATCGTAGAACGTCAAAAAGACGGCAATCTGTTATGGTTTGACCCACAATCAGGTCGCCGTGGAAGTGCTTCTGATTTCGAGAACGGCTACATCAAAAAGATGCGGAAAAACCTTATCGGAATTCTTCGCATTGATGACAAACTGATTAACACTCAATTTTCATCGCGGTTCAAGAGGTCGTAAATTGACCAAAAGTCATCAAACTCTGAAACCTTACCGTCTTTCAACGATATCAGCACGGGTGCGTTAGGAGGACCGGGAAACCAGTGTTCCTTGTCCTCCACACCCAAACTGTATATCTCCCGACCATCAACATTGCACAGATATGCAGCCATTCTGTCAAGACCTTGCCTTTCTGCTTCGTCCAGAACTATCTTCGGTATATTTTTCATACCATCTACAAACGTTGAGTTTGTTATTTACCGCCTGCAAAATTACGCAATTTTTTCCATACGCACAAACGGATAGTAAACAATTCGCAGAAATGCACAGAAATGCCCCTATTTTGCGTTAAAATTTCTCGGTAGTACATTTTATTGTCTCGGGTATAAAAATGCGCCAGAGGGCATTTCTGTGGCTTCTACGGCTATTTCTTTTTCTAACTCTGCAATACCGTTTCGCGGAAGCAATTATAAACGAACATCGGATACAGGTTTTGCCGCTGCACAAAACCGAACACAAAATTACGCTTCTCGCCTGCCACGTCCGTGCAGTCAAAATTCCTGCGATTGTTGGCAAACTCAATCCCGTTTGTTAATCGCTTGGTGAAGTCGCGTGCGATTGCTTCTTCTGCAAACACACCCACAACCTCCGTATCCCACAGATAAATGTTTCCTGTCGGACTGTTGCGGTTGTAGGTCTTGCACGTAACGACATACACCTCTTTGGACTTGGGTTTGCTTGCGCTTTTCTTCGGCAGGCCCTGTTGGTTTGTACTCTGCTCGGGTTGGGCGGCATTGTTCGCTATCGCCAGATACTCTTCGGGAATGCTGTACCTCTTGACAATCGAACGACCGTTGTATATTTTCTCCCTCTTTATCGGCATTCCGCTTGAGCGGAGGTCGGATACACGGGAGGACAAACAGTTGCAGTTAAAACGCCTCATCGCTTCTGTCGGGGTGATACTTTTGCCCTCAAGCAACAGTTGCTTGATTTGGGCATTTTGGGTTTCAAAGGGTGTCATACTTTCAATGTTTTAAGTTGGGTTAATAATAATTCTTTCATTTCGTTAATGTCGTTCCAAGCCGTGGCTAAATTGCCCATTACGGCACGATAGTCCTCGTTGCTCTGCCATATCTCCAAGACCTCCTCGTTGGGGTCAATGCCCTCCACCATCTCACGATAGGACTGCGGGGTCATCTTGATGCAGGCTACAAAGCCGATACCACGCTTGGAAACGCGCTCTATTTTTGCATACGCCTCCCCAAAAGGGCATTCTATGCTGACCTCCCACCCGTGGTCCTCAAGCCACGTCTGGAGTGCCGTTACGCCCTGAGGCAGCGTACTTTTTTCGCCCTGATGCCTTGGGCTGCCTGCTGCCGAATAGCAGGTCTTGGGGGCGAGCGTCTGTTTTTTTGTCTGTTGTGCCATATTTCTATAATTTTACAGGCGGAATATCCATAAAAATCCAAAGGCATTTTTTTAGAAAACTCTGTTTTCTTTTTTTTTCCTTATCCTTTATCCTATATCCTATTCCTATATCCTATTCCTTATCCGGTATTGTTTTGTTAATGATTTGCTTTTGTTTTGCTTTTGCTTAGGGTTGTTTGGAACACGTCTCGACCATAGTCAATCAGGTCTTGCAACTCGGTCGGTTCGCACTCATTGGCAAGGTCTTGAAGCAGACCGCTCATTGCCATTGCTCTAATAAATTCGTCCATAGGTTACTCCACCATTTTGAGGTTAATACCATACAACCGCCTGACAAGGCTATTAGCAAGTTGGGCAGCGAAGTCGGGCTGTATTCCCTGCTTATAATTCTGCACCAGCAGTTCTTTAGCCACCTCGTCTCGGAAATGCAGTAGGTAATCAGATGGCTACTCATCGAATAGAGACAATTGCAGTTTGTCGGCAGTCTTTTTAGTCAGTCCTTTGGGTAGCAATGCCTGCTTCGGTTCTTTCACTGGCATCTCTTCTTGTAGTTGTCCTGTCGCAGGTGCTATGGGCGTAACAAGTTCCGTCACACTCCGTTTGGTTGCTGGTCTTGGTTCATCAAGGCGGTCACAAATAGCAACTCGCAAGCCTGCACGGACAAGTTTTGGCAGATATGAGTCCAAGGCGTGATATGGGAAACCACACATATGCATTCCATCGACACCATCTCGTCTAGTCAGCGTAATGTTGAGTATCTTACTTGCTTTGTCGGCATCCTCGTGATAGGCTTCATAGAAGTCCCCACAGCGAAACAGGAGTAGTGCATCGGGGTACTGCTTTTTGATGTCATTGTACTGCCCGTCTATTGTTTCCATTGTGATGAAAATTTATTGGTTATACGATTGGTTATCTTATTTGAGCATAACAGAAATGTCATTGAAAGCATACACAACCTCGCTGCCGAGAAACTTGTTGATTGCTTTTGCCGCCATCTTTATAGAACAATGATTTGTCGCTGTTTGGCAAGCACACTGACCTTTGTATAGACCATTGTAGTAATATACCCTCCAGCGTATTTTACTGCCCATTACCGTGCGACCTAAAACAGCCGTTTTCCCATTAAATGAAAAGCATTCCATAATCGTAAAATTTTAATTTGTTTATAATTGAGTTGATTATTTACTTGTTGTAAAAAGTCACTTTCAAACCACGACGCAGTTTGCAGATAGTCTTATCCGAGACAAAATGATAAGCACGCTCCAAAAATTTGTTAGCAAGTTCCACACCGATGAGACCGAGCAGTCCGGAAACACCCACCAAGGTGTTTATGCGGTTGCCGTTTCTATCCACCCCGTAAATTTTAATTCTGAAATCCGCATTGATTTCAGTTGAACTGTAGTTGAGCATTGAAGCAGTCGTCTTCATCTTAATACGTAACTATTTCGGTCTTACATTCTGTTTCTTTCAAAATTTCGCTGCAAAATTACTGCTAAATTTTGATATGACAAAATTTTTGACGAAAAAAAATCGTAATTTTTCACACAAAATTCGTAATAGCCAGTAGAACAATCAATTAAAAATGCGTAAAAAAATATCATTATTTACGTCGAATATATTGCGTGTTTACGAATTTTGTAGTATCTTTGTCGCCGAAATCAATCTATAAAACTGATGAAACAGAAAATCCTTGAAGCACTGAAAGCCAAATTTGAGGGGGTCAGTGAACAAATTCTGGGCAGGATAGCCGATAAGTTGGCAAAGACTGCCACCACCGCTGAACAGGTATCGACCGCTGTCGAGGGGGTTACAATTCAGCAAGTCATCGATAGTTACGGAGACAGCCGTGCTACCGAAGCCCAACAGACCGCTGTCCGCAATTACGAGCAGAAATACGGTCTGAAAGACGGCAAGGCTATAGAGGGAGGCGAGCCGGCAGACGCAAAAAAGCAACCCAAAAGCACAGAGGACGCACCTGATTGGGCGCAGTCTATCATTGACGCTAACAAGGCGTTGACAGAACGACTGAACAAACTTGAGATGGAGCGCACCTCTACAAGCCGCAGACAGAAACTCAATGCAGAAATTGAAAACCTGCCTGCTACACTTCGCAAAGCCTATGAGCGTACAAGTATCGATACGCTCACCGAGGAAGAGTTTGATACACTACTCTCGGAGGTTAAGACGGAGGTTGAGCAGATAGGTAACGACATCAATGCCAAAGGGGCTGTCTTCGGCAAACCCAACGCAGTAGGCGGCAAGCAGCAAAACGCAAACCCAAAAGAAGCGTCCGAGAGCGAAACCGACGCTGTTGTTGGAAAACTCATCAATGTTTAATCAATTAACGAAAAACGAAATGGCAACTACAAACCTCAATCGTGATATTCACGAAATTCAGAGTGGGCTTGACAGTATCGTAATCGTGAAAGCCCTTGGCGATATTCCGGGTGGTCGCACCTTGAATGTCGAAGATGTGGCAAGTGATGTAAAAGTCATCAAAGCAGGTCATATCATCATCGCAAAGGACAACGACTACAAACCAATGCCAGTGGCTTCAAATGGAGAGGCATACGGCACGCTGCCAAGCGGTTATTCGTATGTGGGAGTGCTGAAAGCAAGTGTATCAGTAAAGGACGCACGCGCTGCCATTCTGACTATCGGTCAGGTGAACGCTGCTGCAAGTCCGTACCCTGTTACGAGCACAATAAAGACTGCATTATCGCAGATTCAGTTCCTGTATACGTAAGTGTGTAACCAATCAAAATTAGTACGACTATGGCAAAACAAGTATCATTATTTCCCGAATTTGTAGAGAAATACTTCGGGAGAGTGATTGGTAAAATCACAGAAAAGTACAACGGAGAGAAAACCAAGCCAACCTTGCTCTATAAGTCTATGTTGACAGAAGAGTATAGCGCAGACCTCAGTTGGGGTGCTACCGAACTCAACAATGTCATCGTGGCTGCCGATGTAGTGGCAATGGATGCTTCTATTCCGTTAAAGAAACGCGGTTCGCTTGCAACCGCAAGTGGTAAACTGTCGAAGATTGCTCTCAAGTTCCGTAAGGGCGAGAAAGACATCTCCGACCTGAATGTGGCTATCGCACGCGGCACGAACGAGGCGACTATTGCAGCAAAGGTGCTTAACGATGTCCCACGTGTTATTGACGGCACAGACGCTCGTATTGAGATGATGTTTGAGCAGGCTCTCTCCACAGGTACTATGCTTGTAGAGGACAGCGAGAATGACGGTACAGGTGTTCGCGTGGACTTCTACAAGTCTGAAAACCAATTCAAAAACCGTGTGGCAGGCTGGAACAGTAGTCTCTCTACACCGCAAGATGATGTGCAGCAGTTGTTTGACAAAGCACAAGCCGACGGCAATAGCATAGGTCTCGTGATGATGAGCAAAAAGTACTTCACCCTGTTCCGCAAATCGAAACAAGGCAAAGAACTCGCCGCTTCCTATCAAGGGCGTATCTTCACCGACGACACCATACTGCCCGTACCGGGAACTACCCTGTTCCACGAAGCGTTGCGTGATGAGTATGGTGTTGAATTCCGCGTGGTGGACAGCACATTCAAAGTACAGAAACACGACGGCTCGGAGGAAAGCGTTCGTCCGTGGGTTGAAGCCAATATAGTGGCTATCCCTACCGAAAAAGTAGGTCGCCTTGTATATGGCACACTCGCAGAGGAGACTAACCCCGTAGAGGGCGTGAACTATCAGAAGTCAGGTTCGTTCTTGCTCATCAGCAAGTATTCGAACAACGACCCGCTGGAGGAATTCACATCAGGGCAAGCCCTGTGTATCCCAGTTATCGATGGTGCGGATAGTATCTATCTGCTTGCAGCCGATGAGGTGGCAGAGGGGGCTATCTCAATCAATGCAGATGACAAAACAATGAATTTCGCAGCCGCAAAGGCTACCAAACAAGCAATGGTGTCCTATCGTGGCAATATCGCTGACTTGTCAGCAAGCGCAAGCGAGGAGTTCGTAACCGTGTCTATCAGTGGCAACACAGTGTCTGTTACCTGTGCAGCAAACAATGCAAGTGGAGCAGCAGCACGCACCGCTACGGTAACTATCACGGACGGCGTGAACAAGGTTGAAATAGCCGTTAAACAGGCAGCCTAATCACTAACGCCCTATGACGACTCTCGAAGCCCTCAAAAGCGTCAATTCCTATCCGATACCGCTGCGCACTTTGGAAGAGGTGGCGCAGCGGCGGAAGATAGCCCTTGATGACGACTGCACCATAACGGTTATCCAAAGCAACGGCTACAATCTCGCATATGCCGACCTGCTGATGTGGCTATCGTATGCTCCACAGATAACGCAAGGTGGTCAGTCGTATTCGTTTACAGACGAACAACGATTGCAGTTCCGCAAACGCGCAAGCGAATTATATGCAGAATACGCAGACGAGGAAACAGACGCTCCGAAAGCACGCTATGGCTATAAAGGTTCAAGGTTGTGATTATACAAAACGGCTATATTGCTACAAAGATTAAGCAGGCAGGAGGCATAGACCCTGTAACAGGCTTTCCTATAAAGTCCACAGGTGAAGCCTATGCACCTACTATGCCTTGTCAGTATTATGCCAATAATCATAACAACCTTGGACGAAGCCAAAGCGGTGAGAGTTTCACGGTCGCCACATACACCATTCTCATTGAGCAACAACCAACACCGTTCACGGCAGAGCAGATACGACTCTATGATATGGAGCGGCAGGTGATTGGAGATTATTCCGTCATCAGTGCCGAACCTATCGAAGCCGTCTGCGAGGTCAAAATTTTAGTGTAACCAATGCCTGTCAAACTTACATCGCCGTTATCCGATATTCAGAAGTATATGCAGCAGCAACTGAAACGACAAGAGCGTGCGCTGGTTAATACGCTGATGTACATCGGAACGCAGTGCGTGAACAGGGCGAGAGAAAGCAACGGCTACAAAGACCAAACGGGTAATCTGCGAAGCAGTATCGGCTATATTATTGCTGTGAACGGCAGAGTGCGCTCGGCTTCTGATTTTCAGCCCGTAGGCGGCAGTATAGGCAATGGAGAACAAGGCTCGAAAACAGGCAGGGACTACGCCAAAGAACTTGTGGCGCAATACCCGCAAGGGGCGGTGCTGATAGTTGTGGCAGGAATGCACTACGCAAAATATGTGGCAGCCACGGGGCGAGATGTGATAGCGAGTGCAGAACTTGAAGCAAAACAACTCATACCGAGACTACTCAAACAACTTGAAATAGAGATTAACAATGCTAACAGCCAAACAGGTACAAAATGATATTTACCAAATGCTTTGTACAAGCACTCTTTCGTCGATGATTTCGGGTGCTGTGTACAAAGCAGGGTACAGACCACGCGACAGCCGTCTTGAAGACGCTATCGTCATCTTCACCGCAGGATTGGCAGCCGAAGTGGAGACTGGTGTGGTCACTATCAATATCTATGTGCCTGACATCGCCCCCTACGATAACGGCGTTTTTGTGGAAGACGGTGCAAGAACCGTCGAACTTGAGAGCGCGGCAGTGGAGTGGGTGGAGACGCTGACAGCAGAGAAATCGAATTACAAGTTCAGTTTGAACAAGACAATATACACCGAAGCAGATGCCGATATAAAGCAGCATTTTGTTGTCATAGTGCTTGAATACAAATACTTGTTATAAGGGTTGCCAGCGGTGTAAGGAAACAAAGTTAAACCAATCAAATTAAAATTATACAAATATGGCACAAATTGGATGGGGTAAAAACCGTCACGGAGTACGTGACATTACCGACACGGGCAAAGGTTGGCGAGAATTGCCGACTGCAGCAGAAGATACTTGGGAGTTGGCAACTGAAAAAGGCGACAAACTCGAAGCCAAGATTGAGGGTGGCGAATATGAAGATGTGAAGTACAAAGAGAATACTTTCACTATCACTTTCGACATTCGCGTAAAGAAAGGACGCAAGAAACCGTTCGATGACCACAATGGTGTAATCGACCACGAGTATGCGTATTTCTCTCTGCCGGAAGATGCTGATGTTCCTGCGGGGCTGCTTGCAGAACGTTGTCGCATCTCTTGCGAGTTGAAAGGTACAGACGCAGATGGTACAACCTACACTTATACCGTCGAACCGTTACAGCCTACAGACAGTACCAAGAAAGCACTCGTGCTTGGTAAAATTACTATCACTGAAAGCGGTGAGACTATCTCTGAAGTGACTTGCACACCTCTTGAAGTGGAAACAGAGCCTACTGCCTAACAAACTTTCTTTATAGTTGTTATTTAGTTCCGAGTAGTCGGCACGGGTGGAGTTGAAAGCCCACCCCACCGACGAAAGGGAGAAAAGACATCCGTATGGAGACAATTTACAAAGGCGAAAAATTCAGTGTAGGTGTTACATCGGACAAGGAGTTAGACATCAACCAATGCAACCTCTACAATGCAGCCACACAGACCCGTGTGGCGTTTTCCGTTACCAAAGGCAGCACTGCCAATGGCGTAATCACCTATACGTTTACGCTGGATAAGGACAAGACCTCTGCCGCTCCTGTGGGCGTTTACAACCTCGAGTGTTTTGCTCCGAACAATGGTACAATGCTCTATTTCCAACAGAACTATGCCCGCTTTGTGGCAACCTCCAAATCTCCTGTATAACTATGGCAGCAAATATCATTATCAATAGTCGCACCTCCGCACATATACAACCTACCGCAACGTGGGGAAACATAGGCGGTGCAATCGCAGAGCAGAAGGATTTGCAATCTGCTTTGGAGGGACTTTCCGGCGATGTCTATAAAAAGACCTCTCGTTGCGCCAAGGTGTGCCGGCTGGAGATCGTCGGCAGGGAGTTGCACCTGTTTGCTCCGATAGATGTCATCAAACGGCAGGACATAGGAAACGAGTTGGTTTTTGCCCGCTATGTACGTACATCTATGAGGGTAAGTAGCAGGGGACGTATCATGCGTGCAGGGTGGGTAACACCTTTGATACCCATAGAAACAGGGTTGCTCGGTAGCAAGGAGAAGTATTTCGTTATCATACCCGAGATATGTGGGGTGCATGATGGCTTAGAGGAGTATATACTGCGTTTTCATAGCGAGTCGTATCAAATGGAAACCACCGATATTGCTATGTTTTTGGGTAAGTTGCAGGATGCGTCAGTGGTTAAAACCAAAACACACAACGATGGAAAGGTAGTTACCAAGCACCTGCAACTGCTGAATAAAAAACTCGGCATCGGCATTGCGAATACAGATACCGACTTTGCTCCTGCTGTGGATTTCCTTCCGTTTACGGTGCGGTACAATAGTGATTATGACAGGGAAAACGGAAGGGCTGAATATCCATTCTCATTGTCCCGTTGGACGGACAACGTATATCAGACTGAAAGCAGCACGCAATCCGTATCGGAGACGCAAGCGGAAAAGATACATAAGGCAGTAGCGGCTATGGATTTAACGTCGTATATGCTAAAAGCAGGTGATACCACCGAGACATCGGAAGTAGTAGAGGATAATAAGCAGGAGGTAAGTGAGGAGAAATAAAAAAGCCCCGATAATTCGAGGCTTTTTGAAGAGATAATTCTCAACAATAATGCAACGATAATTCGTAACACATAGCAAAGGTACGACAAATTTTTGGAATAAACAAATAATGCAAATAGATTTAATAAAAATAATTCGTTTTCTTGCCTTTGCGTTTCTCGTGCTGCTCCTTGCGTGGGTGCTGACAGGGTGCAAGACCTGCGAGTGCCTGCCCACAACAGAGTACAGGGACAGCATAGTAACCCGCTACCGCCACGACACGATACAGACCTAC
>ERZ808275.462-NODE-462-length-16777-cov-5.261273_pt1 | contig 16777 bp, 14 predicted proteins | sample MGYA00520894_ERZ808275 | MGnify/ENA primary metagenome ERZ808275 (study PRJEB31516, sample SAMN03275598) | gut metagenome | biome: mammalia-associated habitat; material: feces | host: Papio cynocephalus | place: Kenya | collected 2012-08-03 ...
CCCGCGGTCTTCTCCGTGACAGGGAGACATGTTAACCGCTACACCACAGATCCATGATGAGTAGTGCGCTCATATATTATCCATGATTTACCATAAAAATGCAATAGATTTTTTAAGTTTTTTGTTCATCAATTTTTTCTAGTCGCTCTACTCATGTAAAATACTATTTTATTAATCGTAAATATTAACGTTTCCCGCTACAATATCCACTGAATAATCTTCACGTGTATATAAATTCGAGAAAGCATCTTCAGCCGCTTCCATAATACGAGAAGAAATTTCATCAAACTTTCTCACTAAGGCATCTTGGGCACTATCCGCTTCTGCTTGTGAATAGAAATTCTTAGCATTATGTACACTAATATGCACTGTAAATTTAACTTTAGGTGACCAAACACTTACCTCAACTTTGACATCTAACGACATCGTTCTCATGCCAGTAGAACAGGTTTCTCCTCCCGAAAATCTTGAAGCTACTTTCCGCATGGCGCGGTCTACATCTCCTTGTGTGCTATAGCGAACGGACGAAGATGAAGATGAGGTAGAAGAACTATAATTACTTGAGGCCGTACTTCTTCTTTGAGATGATGGTGAGGTTCTCTTTCCGCTTTTAGGAGAGCCATTCCAATAAATAACGTCAATGATCGTCGCAACAATCCACAATCCACTTGCCAAAGTTAAGAAATTTTCAAAACTTGGCTTCCATACTAATCCATAAGCACCCAATATCATAGCAATGGGATATAAAACGCCTAAAATTCTTGAAAATGTTGTACGATGTAATCCAAAAGCGGCAAAACAATAAATTGCAAATAAAACGATAACCACCCCTGCTACAATGTACGCAATCTTTTGTGTTTGTTCTGTTGACAAGCCATTTAAACCAACGCCGATAAGAACAATAATAACACCGGCTCCAGCACCATATTCAAAAAAAGCATAAACGCCATATAGAATCGTAATAAATGATATAAGTCCCATTAAAATTCCTACCGCTTCGCCTGCAACTAAGGCAATAAGGCCAAACGATAGCGCTAAAAGCATGTTAATGATCGTATATAGTATTTTTTCTTTCATAAAAAAGCCTCCAAACCATAAACAACTATACATTTTCAAAATGAAAATGTCAATTTATGCGTCATGGTTGAAGGCGATTATTTATAATTTTTAAATATTCGTCGCTTTAATTTCAAAATAAGCTTGTGGATGCTTACATACTGGACAAATTTGTGGAGCTTCTTTTCCTACATGAATATGTCCACAATTACGGCATTTCCAAATCACAATACCATTCTTTTCAAAGACTTTTCCTTCTTCTAAATTTTTGATTAATTGACGATATCTTTCTTCGTGCTCTTTTTCAATTTTTCCGACACCTTCAAATAAAATCGCTAATTCTTCAAAACCTTCTTCACGAGCTTCTTTAGCCATTCTTGCATACATATCGGTCCATTCAAAGTTTTCACCATTCGCCGCATCCAATAAATTTTCTAATGTGGATGGCATACCATCGTGTAAAGCTTTAAACCAAAGCTTTGCATGTTCTTTTTCATTATCAGCTGTTTCTAAAAACAAACTAGCAATTTGCTCGTATCCCTCTTTTTTTGCTTTTGATGCATAGAAGGTATATTTGTTTCTTGCCATTGATTCTCCTGCAAATGCTTCTAATAAATTCTTTTCGGTTTTTGATCCTTTAAGTTCCATGATGATTCTCCTTTTTCCTTTTATAATATTATTATAGACATTTTTTTATTTCATTCCAAACTTTATGCAATAAAAAAAACGTAGCCGAAACTACGTGAATTTTCTTGGTTGCGGGGGAAGGATTTGAACCAACGACCTCCGGGTTATGAGCCCGACGAGCTACCAGACTGCTCTACCCCGCGATGGGTAATCATATTTTAAAAAAACTGGCGGAGACAAAGAGATTCGAACTCTTGCGGGACTGTTCATCCCCTATCGGTTTTCAAGACCGACCCCTTCAACCACTTGGGTATGTCTCCTTAGAAGATGGTGGACCCACTAGGACTCGAACCTAGAACCAACCGGTTATGAGCCGGGAGCTCTGACCATTGAGCTATGGGTCCGTCCTAAATAAAATAATGGTAGCTGCGGGGGGATTCGAACCCTCGACCTGCCGGGTATGAACCGGCCGCTCTAGCCAACTGAGCTACACAGCCAAATCAAAACGTAATGGTGGAGCCGACGAGGATCGAACTCGCTACCTCCTGCGTGCAAAGCAGGCGCTCTCCCAGGTGAGCTACGGCCCCTTAGCAAGTTACGCTAGTATATTTTAGCCGTTTTCTTCTTATAGTGCAAGTATTTTTTTATAATTTTTCGCGGTTTTTTTACAAACAATTACGCGCCCCCTTGCCTATTTCATCTTTTCGTTCGTCATTTTATTTTTCAATAATGAAAACCTCTTTAGTTTGATGGTGAGCTATAAAGCAATCAGGGACTAAAGAGGCTATTTCTATTCTATGTTAAAAATGTAAACTTTATTCTTTTTTCTTTTTATCTTGTTCAATTAAGTCTTTTAAAGCGCCAATGGCGACTTTAATGGCCATTTCGGTATCATGTACTTGTTTATTCTCTAATCCGCGTTTTGCTCTTTCTTGATTAGCTACTACTAAGAAGCAAGAGCCTACACGAACGTGAAGATAACTCGCTACAATGAATAAAGCCGCGGATTCCATTTCACTAGCCTTACAGCCTAATGCACACCAAGCATCCCATTTTGACAAAAGTTCATCTTTGTTAGGAAGTGTCTCCGGACGATGTTGACCATAGAAAGCATCTTTACATTGCACTACGCCAATATGATGACGGACTTTTAAATTCTCTGCGGAATGTTTTAAAGCGGTAATGATTTCATAATCCGCAACTGCAGGATATTCAATCGGTGCATATTCTTTTGATGTTCCTTCAAAGCGAACAGCAGCTTGGGCAATAACGACATCGCCACCCATAACGTCAACATCCATACCTCCACAAGTACCAACACGAATAAATGTGTGCGCACCATTTGCCACTAATTCTTCTAAAGCAATGGATGCCGATGGTCCACCTATACCCGTTGAAGTTACCGAAACCTTTACGCCGTTTAAATAACCCGTATAGGTAACAAATTCACGAGAGTCACCCACTAATTTAGCATTTTCAAAATGTTCAGCAATTTTTGCACATCTTTTGGGATCACCAGGAAGAATGACATAGTGACCAATATCTTCTGGCCCTACACCAATATGGTATTGTTTTCCGGATCCTTCAGTATAATCTATCATAATCTAACCTCTTTCTTTTCCTTTTAGGAAAGCACTTTCATAAGCATTATATCACATCTTTCTTTTTTCCAAAACTCAAAAAAATAATAAGCAGAAAAAAGATAAGAAATCTTCTTTAAGAAAGAAAAAAAGCCCAATGCTTTTACATTGAACTTTATTAACCTCATGGTCGGGAAAACAGGATTCGAACCTGCGACCCTCTGGTCCCAAACCAGATGCACTACCAAGCTGTGCTATTTCCCGAGATGGCGCGCCCAGCAAGAATCGAACTCGCAACCTTTAGATTCGTAGTCTAACACTCTATCCAGTTGAGCTATGGGCGCATGCTCATATATAATAGCATAATCGCCACAAAATACAAGCGAAATTTTTAAAAATTTTTGGAGGTTCCTGACGGAGTCGAACCGACGCTCATTGAGTTGCAGTCAATTGCCTTACCACTTGGCTAAGGAACCATTGCTTTCGCAAGCGGTATAATAATATCATACCTCATAATTTTTCGCAATACATTTTTATTCAAATAACGTGTAGAATATGAGAAAAAATCATGAATTTCGTCAACCTCAATTGGATTTTGATGAATCGATTTTGTTTCATTTTCCTAAAACAGTCATAAAAAAGGCAATTCACGAAGAACTGCCTTTTGTATTTTTATTTATTGGCTAAACGACGGCGAATCTTTAATGATTTTTGTTTTTTAATAATCATTAATACGCCAATGACAAGGGCACCAAACACCACGATTAATAAGAAAATATAATATGGCATCATGTTGGTATAGGCACGAATTTGTCCCCACATAATAATGACATCGTCGTTAGCGGAGCCAAAGTCATTCATAATCGCACAACGCGCAATAATCTCTTGAGATGGATATTGCGTTTCTAATAAATTTGCGCTTTCTTCATAAGGATAAATAACTAAGCTTCTTCCTTCACTGACGTTTCCACCAAATAAGTGACTTAAGTCATAGGCTTCACCTAAGCCTAATTCATCAGCGTTAATTTCGGTCCAATAAGTAGTATTGGTAGGAAGAATATCCGAGATTTCTTCTTCGGCTTTACATTGATAAGCTTTACCTTCATAAAGAACAATGCTACCTTCTACTTCGCCTTCTTCTTCATCTTCATAAGCGCCATGATAGGTAGACCCTTCAAAATATTCACCCACGCCATACCAATCGGTCACTAAGTCAAAGACATCATCACAAGCGATAAATGAAGTATAGCCGATATAATCCATATTTCTAGCCGCATTTTCTGGGCGAGATAAGAAATCGATGAATTTGCAAGCTAAATCTTTATTACCACCATTAGGAATGGACCAGCCATCATACCAAACGTTACTTCCTTCATCAGGAACGTAATAAGCGAGTTCTTTATCCGCTTCTTCTCTAGCGTTATCGATGGAGAATACTGCATCCCCTGACCACGCTAAATTCATTTTGATCTTTCCAGTTACGATATCGTTTTTACCATTATCGACTTCAAAACCAAAGATGTTATCTTTTAAAGAAATGAGTTCTTGTTTTACCACATCAATATAAGGAGCGTAATCTTCTTCGGTAATTAAAATGTCAAATAAGTCTTGAATGACTTGATTATAACTGGCCCGAACTTGCGCTTTTTCTTCTTCGGTTGTTGCTTTTTCTAATGCCGCTAAATAAGCTTCTCTAGCGGGATTTAAGATGTCTTCTTGATTGGTGATAGGAGAACCCGAATACGCATGCATTAAACCAACGACAAAGGTATCACGCATGGAGTTTTTAATGGAAATCGTATTTTTATACGTTTCATCCCAGAAAACGTTCCAAGATTTCACGTCTTCATTAATAGTATCGGAACAATAAGGATCATAAATAACCCCTAAAGTACCCCACATATAACCTGCAGAATATTTGTCTAAAGAAGTTTCTTTTTCCCCATCCCCATCAATATCGACCATCATGCTTGCTAATTTGCTACGGACTTCTTTAGAAGCATAGGTATCGTAATTGGAGCATAACTCGGAAATAGAAAAAGGCTGCACTAAACCTTCACGTACCATTTTTTGAATCATGTAATCGGAAGTACAGATCAAATCATAGGTACCTTCGGGTTGTAAAGTAAATTGGTTGTACATGGTTTCATTGGTATCATAGGTTTGATAAGAAACTGTACAATTGTATTCTTTTTTGAACTCTTCAATTAATTCTTCATCAATATAATCTTGGCAGTTATAAATAACGAGGTGATTTTCTCTTTTGCTTGCTTTATCGTTACTTGAACAAGAAGCAAGTCCGCCAATTAAAAGAAGAAGTCCCGGAACTAGTAAAGTGATTTTTTTCATTGTATGAACCTCCTTACCGTCTTTTAATCGTCATTTTGGCACGACGATTATTGTACACCGTATTTCCTACGACAACGACAAGCACGACTAAGAAGATAATCGTTGTTAATGCTCGTACTTCCGCAGGAATTGGGTGTTTCGCAATCATCTTTTGAATGTAAGTTGAAATCGTTTCAAAAGATGGTTTTTTCAAATATTGAGTAATCACAAAGTCATCTAAAGACAAAGTGAAAGAAATCATAAAGCCGGAAAGAATACCGGGAATAATTTCTGGTAAAACGACTTTATATAAAGCATAACGGGGTTTAGCGCCTAAATCTAACGCGGCTTCATAGGCAAAAGGATCCATTTGTTGAAGCTTGGGTTTGACGTTTAAATAGACAAAAGCAATCGTTAAAACGACGTGGCCCACTAAAAGCGTAAAGAAGGAGAACGATAAGGATAAAGAAACCGCTAAAACCGCTAAGGATAAAGCGATAACAATTTCGGCATTCACTACAGGAAGTTGATTCATCGTTTCTATCCATTTTCTTGCTTTTTTAGAGGAATAGAATGCGCCTACTGCTCCTAAAGTTCCTAAGATGGTCGACACAATTGCGCTGGTAACCGCGATTAATAAAGTATTCCATACCGCTTGCATTAAATCTTTATTTTGGAAAAGTTTTACATATAAATTGAAGGAAAAACCATTCCAGTTTCCCACTTGAACCGTATCGGTAAAGGAGAAAATAATTAAAACTAAAATCGGTAAATACATTAAAAGAAGGATGATGTAAATATAGGACTTTGCAAATATTTTCCATCTTTTTTCTTTTCGCGCTTCTCTTTTTAATACGATAGCGCCCGAACTTAAACCATGATTTCCATAGTTTTCATTCGCTCTACGGGCGGTTAAATAGAAACTCGCAAAGAATAATAACAAAATAGCAAGTGAAAGTAACACCGTCGCTACGACACTGATTTGCTCGGTTAAACCTAAATAAAGCATGACATCCATGCAAATGACGGCGAATAAAATCGTTAATACTAAGAAAAGCGATTGATGCTTAAAGAAGCATGATAAAAAAGAAGATTTTTTCTTTACCATATAGACTCCTTTCCCTCGTCATCTTTCGAGAACTTACGAGAAATCCAAACGCTTAAGAGGATTAAAAGAAGCATAATTAAAGCCATGAATGAGCCAAAGTTCCAATCGGATTGATTGAAATATAAGTCGATATAGCTACCAAATAACACAACGTTATATTCGGATAATAAATCGGAAATAACATAGGATGAAAGCGTTGGCATAAAGACCATCGTTGCCGCGGAAATAATGCCTGGCATTGTCATTGGTAAAATAACTTTAATAAAGGTCTGAAAAGAATTCGCACCTAGATCTTTACTCGCTTCAATTTGACTACGATCCATTTTAAGCATCGTGGTATATAAAGGCAAAATTGTAAAAGGAAGATAGTTATAAACTAAACCAATAATGGTCACGAGTTGTGGATAACTACCACCAGATAAATTAATCCAAGAAAGTAAATCACGCGTTGCGCCTGTACGGATAACAAAGTTAATCCACATTGGCATAATGAAAAGCGTAACTAAAACCGCAGATTTATTAATCTTTTTGTCAGCTAAAAAATAAGCGACAGGATAACCAATCAACAAACATAACACTGTGTTAATAATTCCATAAGTTAAGGAAATTAATAAAACATTTAAATTCGTAGAATCGGAAAAGAATTTAGTAAGATTAGCAAATGTAAAATGTCCCGTTCCTTTATCGGTGAAAGCATAAAAAACAATCAAGAATAAAGGCGTAATGACAAATAAAAGAAAGAATAAAATATACGGAATGGATAGATATTTTCGCTGAAATCTAAATTTCATAACGAGCAATATCTCCTTTTAAGGTTAATTTCATCTTTTCTTTCTTTACACTGATACTTACTTTATCAAATTCATTCCAAGTCCATTCGGTATCGACGACAAAGTCATCTTCGTCTTCGGTACGTACCACTAATTGATAGTGGTCACCAATATAGACCATTTCAATAATTTCACCAATTAAATTGCCCGCTTCTAAATCATCGCTAATTTCAATAGCGTTCATTTCAATTTCCACGGTTACATCCGCATCGGTAAAATCATATTTTTGTCCTGTAGATGAAACAACATAGCCATCTTCATCAATATGAGAATCCTTGACTAAAGTGGTGACATCCGCATCCCAAGTGGCTTCAGCAAAGCAAACTTGGTTATTCTTATTAATATAGCCTTCAAAAACGTTCGTAGAGATGGCTCTTTTCATAATATGAATTAAATCAGGTTCAATTTTTAAACCAACTTCAATACCGACAGGATATTGTAAAGTGGATTGAATGGTCACTTCATTCTTTCCTACCATGATGGTGTATTGATAGTGAATACCTTTAAAGATGCAGTTCGTAATTTTACCAACAACGACACCTTCTTCTTTTTTCACCATGACGACGTCTTCTGGACGAACGACAACGTCCACTTTTTCATGAAGTGGGAAATCATCAACGCAATCCCATACTTTCCCTAAGAAACGTACTTTCTTTGGTCCATACATTGCGCCTACATAAATATTGGATTCACCAATAAAGTCGGCAACGAAAGCGTTAGCGGGTTCGTTATAAATATCGGCTGGTGTACCGATTTGTTGAATTTGGCCATCTTTCATAACGACGATGGTGTCAGACATTGTTAAAGCTTCTTCTTGATCATGCGTAACGTAAATAAAAGTAATACCTAATTTCTTATGCATTTCCTTTAATTCAAGTTGCATTTCTTTTCTCATTTTAAGGTCTAATGCCCCTAAAGGTTCATCTAATAAAAGGATTTCTGGTTCATTAACAATTGCACGTGCTATGGCAACACGTTGTTGTTGGCCACCAGAAAGGGTCGTAATATCACGAGATTCAAATTGTTCTAGATCAACAATGCGAAGCGCTCTTACGACTTTTTCATCAATTTCTTTTTGGGTTAAATGTACCCATTTTGTTTTTTCATGCCCATGACGATCCTTCACTACTCTTTGGACTTTCTTTAATTTAAGACCAAAAGCAATATTGTCATACACGTCTAAATGCGGGAAAAGCGCATAACGTTGAAATACCGTATTGACCGGTCTTTTATAAGGAGGAAGACTTGTAATATCTTCTCCATTTAAAAGAATTTGTCCTTTCGTTGGGATTTCAAAACCAGCAATCATTCGTAAAGTTGTTGTCTTTCCACAACCCGATGGACCTAAAAAGGTCACAAATTCACCCTTATTGACATAAAGGTTAAAGTTTTCCACTGCTGTAAAACTGCCATATTCCTTGTTTACACCAATGAGTTCAATAATCACATTTTCTTTTTTCATTCTGTTACCTCTCATTGTGGGATTTTTATTCATCCACTTACTTGTAAAAACATGAGAAAATTTTTAGCTGTTTTTGGGCTTGCTTTTTCTTTCAATTTTCACGAGAAAAATAATAAAGAAAATGAAACAAAAAATCAACGTTTTTTTTTAAAAATTTTTTCACCCTCTTTTTTTAACGCTTTTTTTGCAAAAGAAAATATTGAAAAAAGTCCGATAAAAACTGGTTTTTTTATACTTTTTTAGCTCATTTTTTCTTTGAAAATTTTTTTGTGTTTTTCTTGTCATTTTCTTTTCATTTTGCTACACTAAATCAAGAACAAAAAAACCAAGAAAAAAGGGAGGAAAAATTATGAAGAAAAAATTAGGTATATTTTTATTCATTATTTCTAGCATTTTTTCATTATCAAGTTGCCAAGATAAAAATGATAAAATCATCATTGAAAGAGAAGAAAATATTACTGACTTCATTAAGCTTTCTTCTACCGATTATGGGACAATGATTCGAAATAAGCATAGTTTTATTTTAACTTATGGTAGTCAATGTGTATGCTACACAAATTTTAAAAATGTATTGCGTAACATTATGAAGAATGATGACCTTCGTATGTACGAAATGAGTATTAATGATCTTGATAAAGTGGTTTCTTATAAAGAAGTTAAGACATATGATCCGGGACTTCTTCTAGTGCAAAATGGCACTATTCAATATAGTTTTGATGTCAATAAAAAATGGGAAAAAGAGATCTATGCTTCTGACATGAATAAAGCCGCTCAATCCGTTAAAAAGAATCTAGAAAAATATTGCTATTTTAATAGCCCCTTCTATGAAGTTAATAAAGAAAAAGCATTAGAAAAAATTAATAGTAAAGAAACCGTCTATATTTATTACATGAGGAATACTTGCAGTGACTGCAAATCCTTTCACCACTATTTCTTGAACGATTGGATTTTAAAAGGTCAATACGATCAAACTAAGAAGATTTACAATTTCGACATTGATCCTTATCGAGAAGTTGATAACGCCGGTAATGAAATGGAATCTTATATTGAATTTAAGAATACTTTCCTGCTCTCAGTTGCTAGTAATCCTAATTATGGTTATAAAACAGGTGTTGTCCCAACTGTTCAAAAGTATGAAAACGGCCAATTAACAAAAATGGCAGTTATATATAATGATGAAATTAATTGGGAAAATATGACCGTTGGATCAAGTTACTATAGCGATGCACCTTTTTTAAATAAAGGCTTTGAAGATTATTTAGACTATCAAAAAAGTACTACTTCTTTCTATCAAGAAAAATTTTTAGAAGTTATCGACGAAAAAAAGTGAGGTTTTCCTCACTTTTTTGCATAATTATTTACGATATAAAGCACAAGTGTATTGGTTAACTCGGTTGCAATTTCTTCATGATGGTTAACGATGTAATTTGCTTCTTCTAAACGATCATGAAATAGAATTTCCATTAACGCAACATGGTCAGCGGTAGCGTTTTTAATTTCATATAAGTGGTTTCCATCTTTTACACCACGAGAAGGAAAAGGCAAAGTATCAGCAAAATGTTCTTGTAAAAATTGACCAAAGCCATCGGCTTTCTTTTGATAAGTTTCTAGGCCACTTCCACCACCAGCATTGGAATGGAGGGCAAGATGGATATCTCTTTTCTTTTGATTACTTTGTTTCACCGAATTGGATAGTGATAAATAATTTAAATTTGCCTCAACGTCGATAAATTTATATTGTTTTAATTTTACGTACATAAGCTCTGCAATCTTGTTCATATGCTCTGCTTCAGTTCCTAGTTGATTCGCATAAGAATTCCATGTTTGCACAGAAGGATTCAAATAGATGGATACTGTATTGATTTCTAACGTACCTTTTTCAATTAACGCATTTGTCTTTATATCAATGGTCGATATGTGTCCTTCAAAAGTAAAATGCTCATTGATATGAATTTCTTTTTTACCTTTGATGGATGAGCCTGAAAATAATAAAGAAAAAAGTAACAGGAAAGTAAACCGACTTCTTTTCTTTCTACGTTCTATATTTGTGTTCATCGTTTTTCCTCCTTTTTGTATATTTATACTAACAGAAAGGCTATATTTAATCTACAAATTGAGACTGGATAAAAATACCAAAAAAGAAGTTGCCTTTATAGACAACTTCTCAATTTTTTAAAGTTTAGTAATAACTAATACCGCGTTAGTGGTACCGTCAACTAGCGTTAAAGTTCCGGTAACCGCTGCTACAATGAGTTCAATTGTAGTACCAGCAGTTAAGTTTAAAACGGTTTGGTAATTGGTAATGAAACGATCATCACTTATGGCTGTAGTGGTTTGTGTATTGTTGGTTCCATTGATTCTTAATCCAATCGTAGCCGTAGTCGCACTATTAGCAGAAACCATATAATCAATGCGATATAAGCCTGCTTCGACAATCGTTACGACATTATTAGCAAAGTTAATGTTTTGATTTCCTACTAAAGTTAATGGGATTACGGTATCTGCCGTTGTTATCGTCTGCGCGGTTTGATTTTGGGCATCTAAATAGGTGGGGGTTACGACAGTTCCTGGTTCTCCTTGAGGAATCGTGAAGTTTAAAATCGCATTTTGGGCGGTTCCTGTATTGGTCACCATTGCTGCAGTACCTGGTGCACCTGTCGTTGTGGTTCCAATCGTGATTGTGGCATTCTCCCCTGCTACACCCTGTGGTCCTTGCGCTCCAGTTGGACCTCTTAAGCCATAACAACAACCACAGTTTTGGTTATAATAACACACGAATTGCATCTTCCTTTCTGGTATTTTATGTTTATGCAGCTCGTTATTTTTGCTATTCGTTACGTAAAAAAATTGGGTTATTGTAATAATAAAATGTGTTTTTATCCTTGGAGTTTATTGTTTAACACTACTTTGAATTCTTTCAGTAATCTTTTGACATCTTTCATATAGTGCTTCCACATCTTCACCAATATGGAAAGTGCCGTTTTCATATAGAATCTTGCCATGGACCATGGTCAAGATCACGTTTTGTTTTGAGCCACTATAAACAATGTTCTTTTCAATATGGTTAATGGGTTGCATATTCGGTTGATGTAAATCAATCATGATCATATCCGCTTCTTTATTGATATCTAAAACATCCGCGTCATATAATCCCATAGCATGCGCTCCACCAACAGTGGCCATTTTTAGTACATCCATCGCGTCCATAGCGCTTGCATCCTTTAAGGCTAGTTTTTGTAAGCCGATAACTAAAAACATTTCTCTAAACATATCTAAAGCATTATTACTCGCTGGTCCATCAGTTCCAATTGCTAGATTTAAACCATATTTTTGCATTTCAACAATTGGAGCAATACCGCTTGCTAACTTCGTATTAGAGCCCGGACAAGTAATAACAGAAACATGCTTTTCTTTTAAAATTTCTAAATCATGAGGGGTCATACTCACGCAGTGATAACAACCACCGCCATAATCAAATAGGCCCAAATCATCAAATAATTCCGTTGGTGTTTTTTGATAACGAGATTTACATCCTTCGACCTCATGAGGCGTTTCACTTGAATGCGTAAATACTGGTTCATGAAGTTCATGCGAAAGCTTGGATAATTCTTCTAATATTTTGTAATCAGTGGTATATTCAGCATGAAAACCTAAACGATATTGAATTAAAGGAGAAAGATGGTTAAGGAATTGATAATTCTCCTTCATAATTTGAACGGATTCCGTAAAATTATTTACGCAGCCTAAAATCACCGTTTTAAACCCCGTATCTATGGAAGCTTGCGCAATCATACGTGGTTGCATATACATATCGAAGTTAGCGGTAATTCCACTTGTTAAATATTCTAGTATGGCAATTTTTGAAAGTTCATAAATGTCATTCGGTGTTAATAAATCTTCTAAAGGAAAGACTTTATGAAACAACCATTCATTTAATGGTAAATCATCGGCATAGCTTCTAAGAAAGGTCATCGCGGAGTGCGTATGAGCGTTTTTAAAGCCTGGCATTAAAAGATTACCTTTACAATCGATGACTCGGTCAAAATCTTCTTTCGTCTCTTTAGGCGCTCCGATATAAGTAATAAGATGATCTTTTATTTCTATTTCTCCCCAGTAAATTGGGTCATTCTCTTTCATGGATAAAATGCGGGCATTAACAAAACGGATTTTCATAAACAATCCACCTTTCTTTTTTAGAATTTTACCATATTTATAGTAAATTAAAAAGAAGAAAAGCCTAACTTAACGCTCTTCTTCTCTTTTTTTATTTCTTTAAAATTTTTAAAATTTCATTTGGATCTTCTACGATGTAATCCGCTTTACATTCTTGAAGAACTTGACGCGTTCTAAAGCCCCAAAGCACACCAATCTTATCGATTTTTGCATTGGTTGCGGTTAACATATCTACATCCGAATCACCAACGAAGATACAATCCTGAGGTTCCACTTTCAAATCACGCATGATTTCAAATAAAGCGGTGGGGTCGGGTTTAATTGGGACACCTTCTCTTTGCCCTAAAACGACATTGAATAAATGCAATCCGTAATAGTGGTCAACCACACGTAATGTATCTTGATGCGGTTTGTTAGATAAAAGTCCGATTAAAATATTTTCTTTTTGAATGTTCTTTAAAACTTCAATCATACCATCATAAGGACATGTTTTCATCGATTGACGAACGGCATATTCTTTCATATACACATCCAACACTCTTTTCTTTTGTTCCTCCGTACAGTCTAAACCTTTGGTAGCGCGTTCCACCATAATTTTAACGCCACTTCCAACAAAGGCTTTGGTTTCTTCTACACTATGAGTAGGTAAGTTTTCACTCGCTAATGCGATATTTAAAGAATCAGTAATGTCTTCAATCGTATTTAATAGCGTTCCGTCTAAATCAAAAATAATGGCTTTATACATATATTCATCACTCCGTTCTTAAAGCTATCACTGGATCTTTCTTCGCCGCCATAGAAGCAGGAATAAGTCCACTAATAAAGGTTAACACCATGCTAATTAAAAGTAAAATCAAAGCGTGTAAAGGATTTAAAACCGCTAAATTCATTGTTAAGCTTGGCCCCGCCAAATTACGGATAATTAAGTTGATGGGGAAGCATAAGATAAACGCTACAAACACGCCTAATAAACCCGCTACAAAACCAATGAGAAGCGTCTCCGCATTGAATACGCTTGAAACATCTTGTTTTCTCGCTCCTAAAGAACGTAATACGCCAATTTCCTTTGTTCTTTCTATAACTGAAACATAAGTAATGATTCCAATCATGATGGAAGACACTACTAGAGAAATCGCAGTAAACGCAATCAGAACATAGCTAATAATATCAATTAATTGTCCAATTGTTGATGAGAAAACACCCGCCGCATCAGTATAAATAATCTTTTGTCCTTTATGCGTATCTCCTTCATTCCACGCATCTAAGTATTGATTTACTTGTCGTTTTGCGGGGAAACTCTTTGGATAGATAATAATTGAGGAAGGTACATCACTCGCGCCTATTTGTTGTTTAGCCGTTTCTAAAACATAATCATTTAAGAAACTAGCGCTTGGTTGATCTCCCGTAATATACGCACTATATAATGATGTCATCACAAGTGTCGGAATCTTATAAGCGTTCCCTCCATTTTTTTCAATGATTTCTTTAAACTGTGCATTGGATTCATAAATATCTTTATAATCGCCAAATAGATACATACGATTGTCATTTTGTTTATTGGCAATTTGGGATGATTTAGCATTATTGATGAATGTTTGTGTTAAAGAAGGAAGATAAAGAATTCCTGTATTAAATAAGTCTAAAGGGGATTCTTCACTTAACCGTAAAACACCAACTAATTTTAACGTCATATCTTGGTTATTTTCATAATGAATGGTTTGATAATAATTCGCTAAATCATTCGTGACACTTTCATCGTATTTTGCTGGTAAATAATAGGAAGCCTCTCCACTAGAAGAAACGTCTTGTGGTTCATAATATTGGTCATTCGGAATGACTTTAAATTCAATTCCTGTTTTATTTTCGTCCTGATAAACTAAATCAGCAAAAGAAATCGTAGAAAGATTTTTTCCTTCTTCATCTATATAGTTAAGACCTAAGGCTTGTAATGTATTGACATTTATTCGATTTCTTTGATCAACAATTAAAGCCACTTCATTTTGATTTTGTGGATATTTTCCATAAATTACATCATAAGTATTTTGAATAAAGTTTGTATTGTCTAAAGCTTCTTGAAATACGGTCGTTGAGGTTCCCATAAACATTTCCATCATACTAGGTGAGGAAGAAGATGAGGTAGAAAAATCCACGAATGTATATTTATCGTTATGCTTAGAAATAACATTCATACCACCTGCATAAGAAAATTGAATGCTATTGGTCAAACGATTATCTTCACTTTTTGCAACATCTTTTTCATAGAAATCTTTAATATAATCGACGTATTCTTTATTAATTAAATTCATATGAATCGCTTGTGCCGCTGTTTCTGAAGGATCATAGATGTGTAATTGATCATCATCGGGGAATTTACCTTGATTTTGATCTGTCGAAGGTGTCATACTTTCCATCGCATCATAATCCGCAGCAAAACGAGAAATAGTTACTGGATATCCGCTTAACATATCATTTTGCATTTTATTTACATAATTGGTAAAGCCATTACTGACGGATAACACTAAGGCAATACCGATAATTCCTATACTTCCCGCAAAGGAAATCATAAAAGTTCTTCCTTTTTTCGTTAATAAGTTTTTAAAAGAAAGAGATAAAGCCGTTAAAAAAGACATTTTTGCATCTTTTACTTTTCTCGTTTCTTTTTTTACTTCTTCGATTTGATAGGGGTTAGAATCATCTTTTAATTCACCATCTAAAAGACGAACAATTCTTGTTGCGTATTGATAAGCTAAATCTGGGTTATGGGTAACCATAATCACCAAGCATTCTTTAGAAATCTCTTTTAAAATTTCCATGACTTGCACACTAGTTTCAGAATCTAAAGCACCCGTTGGTTCATCCGCTAAAATGATATGTGGTTCATTAACGATGGCTCGAGCAATTGCTACTCTTTGCATTTGACCACCGGATAATTGATTAGGAAGTTTACGGAGTTGATCTTCTAATCCTACTCTTTTTAAAGCTTCAACCGCTCTTCTTTTTCTTTCTTCCTTTTTGATACCTGAAATCGTAAGTGATAATTCAACATTTTCTAAAACGGTTAAATGTGGAATCAAATTGTAACTTTGGAAAACGAAACCAATTTCGTGATTACGATAAGTATCCCAATCTTTATCTTTATATTTTTTAGTGCTAATTCCATTGATCAATAAATCACCTGTCGTATATCGATCTAAGCCACCTACAATATTCAAAAGTGTTGTTTTACCACATCCAGAGGGCCCTAAAATTGCCACAAATTCACTTTGCCGAAAGGAAATAGAAATTCCTTTTAATGCTGGTACCACTTGGGTACCTGCTTGATAATTTTTGTTTATATTTTTTAGTTCTAACATAACGTTACCCTCCTCTTCTTTGCTTGCTTAACTTCTTTTTCTATGAAAAAGAAATCTAAGTGATTTAAGATTAAAAAAAAGTTCCTTATTTGTCAATGAAAATGATGTCGATATGGAATGAAGTTTTGTCTTTTTCTTTATTTATTACTCCCCTTTTTCTTGCACAATTTGGAGATTAAAAACTTTTTTAAACTTTTTCCTTTTTTTCCTTTACTTTCTTCTCTATCTTCGGTAAAATAATAACGCTACTTAAATGGCGG
>ERZ808275.463-NODE-463-length-16728-cov-5.567384_pt1 | contig 16728 bp, 26 predicted proteins | sample MGYA00520894_ERZ808275 | MGnify/ENA primary metagenome ERZ808275 (study PRJEB31516, sample SAMN03275598) | gut metagenome | biome: mammalia-associated habitat; material: feces | host: Papio cynocephalus | place: Kenya | collected 2012-08-03 ...
ATATGTACAATATTAGGCTAATTAATAACCGCCCCGGCAAGGGAAACCGGAGCGGAATAGAAAAGGAGTACAGATATGGAAAAGAACCTATGCTAAGACATTTATATAATACCATAGAATTGAAAAAAATGCTTGACAAGTGTAACACCCTGTGTTAGTATATAGGTACAAAGAACAAGAACAAAATAACACTAACAAATAAAAAGGAGAACGAAAATGACGAAATGTAGAATCTATAATACAACTAATGTGGACAATTTCTTTGATCTTGGCACACCAATTAGATATGAAAAATCAGCAAAAGATGCTTTTTATGAAGCGTACCGTATAGCAAGAAAAGCATACAATAGAGGTAAAGATATTGAGTTATTTATTGCATCTGATTCAACATTTTCAGTTAGTATTGCTACAATGAACACAGGGTTGTTAATAAGCACATATAACAAATCAGTGTGGGCAAAGGAGGTGTGATAATGTTTAATCTATATTTATCAATTGCGAATGAGGATTTTCAGCAGGTATATACAGGCAAAGATATCTACACTGCTATTCGAATAATAGCTGACAACTGCGATGTATTAGATAAAGGCGTCTATACTGACGCTACTATCTTATTCGCGTATATAACAGATTCAGTTGGAAACATAGTATTTGAAAACTGCTATAATAAGGAGGGTATTTAAATGAAAAAGTACATGATCATTGCAAAGAACGACTATAATGAAGAAATCTTTTATACTGATATAAAATCAGAGGCAAAAGCAGAGCTGGACAGATTGTGGGATAAATATATCTGTGTAAAAGCGTTTTGCTACAGCTATAGAGATGAACAATACCATGATATTACCGGATTAAATGAACAATCAAAATGGTCTGTTGTAACATTCAAGAAAAATACAGATTTCCGTTATTGTGAGTCATTAGAATATGTAAAGACAGATGATTTCACGAATGAAGCATCAGCATTAAAATATTTGATTTGTACTGAACGGGCAGGTTATAAGTGCCGATTATACAAAAATGAAAAGAGGGTGTGGGATGTCTAAGACGGAGTTTTTGATTTTAATCTTGATTTTAGCAGTTGCCAGTTGGGCATGGATGGCAAAATAAGGGGGGTAAAAAATGTATAACTACACTTTAAATTTTATAACTGTTAATGGTGGGGATGAGTTGTACAGTACGAAATATGCAGATGGATTAGAACATGCATTAAGTATTGTGAAAGATAACATGATAGATGATCTATATGACATGATTCGCTGCGAATACAAAAAAGTGCAAATTGTGAATAATAGATCGAATAAAATAATTTTGCGAATGGAAATTTCATTATAGTACAAAAGCAATTCATTTGAAATATAAGGGGGAATAATATGTATAAAATTGTAAAAGAGATAGTCGATTATTCTGTTGGGATTAATCCAATAAGACAGGAAACAATAAGTGAAGAAAATCGGTATTCATCAGCAATACGAAAAGCACTAGCACATGCGTTATATCATACGTTTTGGATATATGATCAAACAGTAATAGCAATAATAGATGAATCAACAGGGGAATATTGTTTTGTAATAAATAACTATAAAAAATTAGACTAATGTTGTTTAATCCCCTGAGCTTTGATCGGGAGGTAATTCACGTGAACGAAATATAAGAATATAATTATATTGGAGGTATATGATATGAGGATTAATCTACCGCCGGTATTTACAGAGACGGACGCTATAGGGTCTGCAAATAACGACGTATTGCATCTAACAGCGGTGTATTTTCAAAAAGCAGCCGATGCGTACAGGGCACAGGGGAATATAATATTAGCAAATGATGCAGAACGCAGAGCAAAAAACATAATGGATAAGTTATCATGGAAAAGTTATTTTAACTATTATTAAGGGGAATTAAATATGTATTATATTATTGTACAGGAGTTAAAAATTGCATACAGTGCAGTAACATTTAAGGATGCATATAAGTGTGCTAATAGTCTACTGAGAAAATATGGGAAAACAGTTGCAATATCATCATTAACAAGTGAGCATGTATATTATATGGCATTAGCGTTTAATTTTGAATGCTTCATTTATGGAGACGGCGATGACAGAAAAACGTTTGCATTACGTGAACAGAAAGAGAGGTATGAAAATGATTGATAATTTAGATAACTATAGAATGTATTTGCAAAACGCTGGATATTATATGCATCACAGAGCGTCATGCAGGCAGTTTGAGTATGAATTACATGATTCATATGTATCAACATTTTATAAAGGTAGATTCGGGGAAGGAATTAAAATAATGTATTGCCCATTTGTTGGAGCAAGATATTTAACAGTGGAATATTGGATAAAAGGAGATGATGAAGAATGATTCGGTTCGATAAAAAAAGAATTGCGATTTCAGTCGACGAAAAAACATTAGAATTGCTAGAATACAACGCAGAATCAATGGGAATTACAAAATCAGAATTAATTGCGCGGTATATGCGCATGATTGGTCGTGCAGGGGAAAAAAGAGAAATGTTGTTTATTAAGCATTTTAACATTCACAAGGAGATATAATATGATAAGTTGGGAAGAATTAAATAAAATGACGTTATCAGAATTAGCGCAGATTTCAAAGGAGCTGTTCAGACGTGCTAATTTTAGAATTGCCCGATTAGGAGATAGTAGAAAAGAGTCCGCCGCATATAGGAAAGTAGAAACGTTCGTTGGGTCTCCATTTTTGAAACAAGGGAAATATTTCAAATTTGTGCAGCCTACAACAAATGACGATTCACAGAAAAAGAATCAATTAGCGCAGGGAATTTTCACAGCACAATCATTTATGGAATCCCAAACGTCAACAAAAAAGGGAATGCAGAAAGTACAAGCGAATCGCCGTAAATGGGTGAGAGAAAATTTTGATGGTTTTGAGTCTAACAAAGACGCCGATGAATTTCTACGTTTTTTAGGTTCAGATGTAATAAGAGAGCAGATGCAAACGTTCGACAGCAATATTGTTGTGGAAGCATTAGCAATAGCGGGAAAAAATCAGCCTAGTAAAAAATTAAAAGAAATTTATGATGATTTTAAAAAATCAGGTAAATCTTGGGGCGGATTTATCATTGACCAAGAGGAAAGTTGGCGGAAAAGGAAGGGGATTAGATTCTAATGAAAATACAGCGACCGAGTTCAATTCCAGAAAAGCGATTATCAGAAATTGAATATTATGAAAATGATATCCCGGAATTGTCGGTCGCGTTCCGGGAAATTGTTTCACGTGAAACATATGCAAGAAAGAATAACCGGAGTATATGCAGTGATTTTTTAACATTAGACACTGAGACTACATCAGTAGCACGTCAGACGTTATGGAATAACACGGAAACTGACATAGGGTTTATATATTTGGTGCAATTATACGTGTCGGGGAAAACGTTTATATTCAGAACAATATATGATTTTAAAGATGCATTGGAGCAAGCTATTATTCCGATGCTGGATGAAATAGAATCTAGTGTAGTAATATATGTTCACAACCTGTCGTTTGAATGGCAATTTTTAAAATCCGTGTTTCCTGTATATGATGTGTTTGCATTAAAAAATCGACGCATTGCGAAAGCGTCGTTATACAACGGGGCAATTGAATTACGTTGCAGCTATTTATTGTCAAATATGTCACTAGAAAAATTTACCGAAAACTATAATACAGAAGTATATCGAAAAGATAAAGAATTAATTGACTATGAAGTTGCACGCTATCCATGGACTAAACTATCGGATGAAATACTATATTATTCATTAATGGATGTTATTACATTGTATCATGCAGTCACGTCTATAATGGATAGGGAATGTGATACATTACGAACGATTCCGATGACTAACACAGGATATGTCCGTCGAGCTTGCCGCAACGCGTGCATAGGCGAATACCGCAACACACGTAAAAAATCTGTGCGTATTGAAATGTCCCAAAAGTATGGCGATTATAAAAAATTGTTTTCTAAATGTGAACTGACATTAGAGCAATATAACATGTGTGTAAGGGCGTTTCGCGGGGGAAATACACATGCGTCGCGATTTAAAGCAAATAGAATTTTGGAAAATGTTGGATCATATGATTTTGCTAGTTCATATCCCGCAATCGTTGTGTGCTCTGATGAATTCCCGATTGGAAAACTGGAAGAATGCACACAGGATGTGCAGTCAATAGAATCATTAGAAAAATTTGTAGAAAAATATTTTGTAATAATCGAGGTAGTATTTGAGTCATTAGCATTACGGGATTCTACTAAATGTCCAGTCCCGTATATACCTGTCTCAAAAGTTGAACGCGTATATTCAGACGAATATAAGTTTCTTGATCATGTTTCACGTGAAACACCTCCCGATCAAAGATCGGGGGATGAACTGGATAATGTTAATGATAATGGACGAATAATTTCAATTAATAGTCCAGTTAGATATACATTTTTAGGGTGTGAGTTACCCATTATAATGAGACAATATACAGGTATAATGCACGTAACAAAATGCTACTACACGAAAAAAGGATATCTGCCATCTGAGTTACGTAGTATGTGTTTCGAATGGTACGAAAAGAAAACATCATTAAAGCACGTTGCGGGAATGGAGTATGAATATATGAAATCTAAAAACCGTGTTAATTCTGTATATGGAATGATGGTGGAGCAAATTATTAAAGAGATAATAGAATATAATGCAGAAACAATGCAGCTGGAAAGTCGAAAGCCTACAGAATCCGAAGCAGCCGAACAATTAAAAAACTACTACACGCCTATGCAGCGGAAATTTTTAGCGTATCAGTGGGGAATTACCGTTACGGCGGTTGCCCGCGTGCGGTTGCAGGAAATGATCGATTTAGCAGGCGATGATTTTGTATATTGTGATACGGATTCATGCAAAATGCTGCATCCAGAAAAACATATTGATGCATTTAGAAAATATAATGAAGCATGGATTTCATATGCAGACCGTTGCGGCATGAATTATTATGCATACACAAAAGATGGTGAAAAGCAAATTTTAGGATTGGCTGACTATGAAGGAAAATACGATAGATTTAAAACACTTGGAGCAAAAAAATATGCGGTAGAACAAAACGGAGAATTGGAAATTACAATTGCAGGTGTGCCAAAGAAAGCAGGAGCGCAGTTAATGGGGGCATTAGATAATTTTAAAATTGGATATCATTTTGAGGTATCTAATGATGCACCATTAGCAATGCGGCAACAATGGAAAAAAACTTTGACGTATAATGATGATACAAATGAGATTTTTATTGTAGATGGGCATCATTTGCACGTACAATCCAATGTTGCTATGTTGCGAACAACATATGAACTATCCATTACTGACGAGTATCACAATTTAATAGATAATTTTAACACACTGTTTATGGGGGATGATGTATAAAAATTACCGTGCCTGCATGCTTCCGCATCACCGGCATGCTGTAAGTACAAATTAATGTATGATATCCTACAGCATGTAACATGCAATACACGGTAATTATTTAAATATATTATAACATGCAATTTAAAAAAGTGCTTGACAATTGTAACACTGCATGTTAGAATATAAATGTACCAAATAAATATCATTTATCATTACATCAAAAAGGAGACCAAAAAACATGAGCGCAAGAGTAATTGAAACAACGTTTAAAGCACGCGAAACACTGAGAATCACGACAGCAACCAACATTACACCACTGAAAGATATTCCGGACGGAAAAGAGTTTACGTATTATGGTCACGTAGTGCAGGAAATTGTAAACGAAAATACCGGAGAGACATTTAATTCAGTAACGGTGAAAGTTGGGGATGACGAGTACATCGCAACACGGTCTGAGTTTTTCTTAAAAGCGTTGCAGGAAATTATCGAGACCATCAATTCATTTTCTGATGATGAGGACGCGGACGAACCTATCATTCTGAAAATCCAGCACTTAAAGTCTAAGAAAGGAAACAGCTTTGCAACATGTAGCTTGGCTTAGGTAATAATATGAAAATTACAAGAACAATCGTTACAAATGTGTATAAGGCGCATTACGAGAGCGGTGCAATTGAAGAAATCGCTGGAAAGTATTCATATGCAGGAGCAAAATCAATTTTGCAGAAAATTCACCCGGATGAAGACATTAATTTAATTGAAATCACTGAGGTAGCTAAAAAATATGAAATGCCGCTTGATGACTTTATTAAGTACGCAAGTGAAGTAGAATAATCAAAAATTTTAAGAAAGGATTGATTTCTTTACTTTCCTCATTTTATACCTCCCGATCAAAGATCTGGGGATGAATTACCTCCCGATCAAAGATCTGGGGATGAATTACCTCCCGATCAAAGATCGGGGGATGAATTACCTCCCGATCAAAGATCGGGGGATGAATTACCTCCCGATCAAAGATCGGGGGATGAATTACCCCACGATCAAAGATAGGGGGATGAATTGAATATGTCCTATATAAATAGAAAGCACCTTGTCCCGGGTGCTTTCTTTTTTGTTATTCTTTTCCATATATAAACGCTAATCCTGCATTATACGATTGCCGTGAATCAAACCACAATTGTCCACAATGTAGCATTGTTTTCATACGGTCTTTAATGTTGTGGCGCTGGAAGTATTTTGCCTCACCACCAATATCATTTTCAGTCGCAGCAAATGCAATTGTTTTTGATGGATCGGGCTTTGTAGAAATGTAATATATATTATATTCGTCAATGTACCGGATTCCGTACCGCTGATTTTTAAATGCAATTGTAGCAACGTACCATCCGCGGTTCGGGATATTTTTATCAATAAACTGAGAATCTTTAACCAAATATTCTTTCGCTCTGGAAGTTGCCGTATATGATTCGTTACTAAATGCCCGATGAAATGCGCTTTGCTCATGAGCCTCACTTGCGGCGGCATTAAACCCCTGTTCTAGAACCCATCCGTTACCGCGCATATAATTACATGTAGGGTCAATACGCTGTGTAATACCGAGCGATTCATAATAGGGATTATACAAATCAATTAGATTACCTATTAAATATAATGGCAGATATCGTGCCTGCTCGCCATTTCCACGGGCAAGTGAATCGTGTATTGACATTAATGCAGCAATTTCATTTTTTAAATATGTCCCCTTTTCAGATTGAAACTCATCAAATATAATTTTTGTTGTATCTGACATTAAATGAGAACATCTCTTAATCTGTTCTGCCGCTGATAATGAAATAACATAGCCGCAACAAACGCCGCAAAATTTGCTTTCCGGGTCTTCCGGGTCGCCCGGCTCACCGATTAATAGACGATATGCGGTATTTTTCATTAATGGTTGCTGTACCATGATTAATCCGGGGAAAAATAATTTCCCGATTTCTTTGAAAAAACTATCAGCGGCGCTTTCTGCTTCATACTTATTTCTGTATAGAATACAGAATTTATTATCATTTTCCAAAAAATCATGTACTGCATATCCATTAAAAAAAGTCGTTTTTCCGGCAGATCGGTTGCTAGTGCTAATAAATATTTCAGGCTTCATTTTTTGCAAATCCAACATATTCATTAATTTTGTACCATTGTAGTACGGTGGTACAATTTTAAATTTATCATATTCTGAAAACACTATGTTACACCTCTCTTTTCTATTATGATAAATATACTATAATAATTATGTAGTTGAAAATCAATTGGAGGGTAACACCATGGATTTTAACGTTATCACGCAGTTGATCGGATCACTTGGTTTTCCTATTGCGGCATGTTGTGCTATGGGATGGTATTGTATCCGGTCACAGAATCAGATTAAAGAAATCAATGACCAGCATCGCGAAGAAATCAAAGAAATCAACGCAAAACACTCCGAAGATATTGCAAAAATGACGGAAGCAGTAAATAACAACACAGTCGCATTAAAATCATTATGCGCAAAATTGGGGGTTGATGAGATTGAATAATGTTTCACGTGAAACAATTACAGCAATCGAAATACCAACTATCGTTTCAGTAGCATTATTAGTGATTGGTGGTAAATATGGTAACGGTCAGGAACGCGTTGATGCATTAACGGCGGAAGGATATGACTATAACCGCGTTCAGAAATGCGTGAACGAATTAATGAAGGTAATTAACACATATGGCTAATTTTGTATACAAAATAGGTGGCTCAGGTACTTACATTGGTGAGGATGGGCAAAAACAAAATGTTTCTGCAATACAATCTATCTTAACTGGTTATGGTTGGGGATTAACCGCTATTGCAGGAGCAATCGGATGTTTTGTCGAAGAGTCGGCTTTAAACCCCGGTATATATGAAACCTCACACGGTGGTAATTTAAATAACCTGCCGTATTTCCCGGGTGGCATGGGGTTAGCACAGTGGACTGATTATCCTGCATATACAGCAACTTACCCGAACCCATTACCATGGTCAGCTGACAAGGAGGAAAAAGACTGGTGGGATGGTAATTTTCAGTGCTGGTTATTGACAAAGGCGGATGATTCATCCTACACGTCTATGGGATATGGACAAGGACCGAGATGGGGATGGCAGACCAGCGATTCATATCCATCAATTTCATTTTCTGCTTATCAGAAACTAAATGGTAGCACAGGCAGTGATATTGATCAGGCAACCGAATATTGGTTTTACGATATGGAATGGCATTATAGCCAGCAAGGTGAGTTATATCTTCCGCAGCGGAAAGCCGCAGCACGGAAATGGTATGAATATATGACCGGGCACCCAGTGCCGCCAGAACCACCAACACCCGGTGGGGCATCGCGAAAAATGCCACTATGGTTTTATATGAAGAAAATGTGAGGTAATAACAAATGGCAATTAGAACATCTGATGAATTTATGACTATGATTAGAACGCGTATCGGCGATAGCACAACGGATGAAGATTTAGCATTTATCGAAGATGCCACTGACACTATTAACAGTTTATCCGGTCAGGAAACACGGGTTCACGAACTGGAAACAGAGAATGAGCAACTACGGCAGAAATACCGTGATCGGTTTTTCGAGCCAAAAAACGATGATCATAATAATTCAAACGAAACCCCACCGGAAAAAACAACATTTGAATCATTATTTGAGGAGGTAAAATAAATGGCTTACAGAGTAGCACAGAATACACTAAATGCGTCGACGATTGATATATTGAATGTCATTCGTCAGAATGCATCCTATGATTATCAGCAGAATGTTCCGGTAGTAGCTACCGCAGCTGATATCCCGCATGTTGGGGATGTTATTTATGGAACCCCGGCATTTGCAAATCAGTTTATCAATGCACTGGTTAACAGAATCGCACTTGTGCGCGCAAAATCTGCAACGTTTAATAATCCGTATGCACGCCTGAAAAAAGGATATTTGGAATTTGGCGAAACAGTCGAAGAAATTTTTGTACAGATCGCGAAAGTAGTTAAATTTGACCCGGAAAAAGCAGCTGCAAGAGAGTTTAAGAGAACCTTGCCGGATGTGAGAAGTGCGTTCCATGTTATGAACTGGCGCGTTATGTATCCTGTTACGATTCAGGATGAAGACCTTAAGCGGGCATTTTTGTCTCTGTCTGGCGTACAGGAATTAATTTCCAAAATCGTTGATTCCGTATATAAAGCCGCCGAATATGACGAATTTTTACTTTTTAAATATCTGTTAATCAAAGGTATTTCCGCCGGTAGATTAAAACCGATTTCAATTGATACAACTGACACTAAAAATGCGGCAAAGAAGTTCCGCGGAATGTCCAATAAACTGACATTTATGTCTAATGAAAACAATGAAGCAGGCGTAACAACTGCGACTCCGCGCGAAAATCAGGCTATTTTCATGGATGCAATGTTCAACGCTGAGTACGATGTTGATGTGCTGGCTGCGGCATTCAATATGGATAAAGCAGCTTTCATGGGACGACTGTATCTGATTGATGATTTTGCATCATTCGATAATGATCGATTTGCAGAAATCCGGGCAAACAGTGATGGATTGGAAGAAGTAACAGCAGAGGAATTAGCATTAATGGCTGATGTAAAAGCAGTTCTGCTAGACGAAGAATGGTTTCAGGTATATGACAACAACACGAAATTTACTGAACAGTATGCGGCTGCGGGTTTATATTGGAATTATTTCTATCATACATGGAAAACTATTTCGATCAGCCCGTTTAGCAATGCAGTAGTATTTGTTGATTCCAGTGCAGATATCGCACTTCCGGCAACTATCACAGTTGAAGTTGCAGATAAATCTATCAGCGAAGAAGCAACTGTTCTGACACTAATCCCGCAGGTTGATGCAGCTACACTTGCACCACATGATTGTCTGTTTACTCAGACCAATGCAGCTACCACTGCCGGAATCGCGATTCAGAAGTTTGGTGCAATGCTGATTCCGGCAAGTCAGGCAGCTACGAAATTAACCCTTGAGCTGACCGTACAGGGAACGAAATATACAGCGCAGGCTACTGTGGATGCCAGTGCCGCGGTTGGAACTACTATTACTTTCAAGAAGTAGAAAGGAGGTGAGCCGATTCAGAGCTGCCGCGTGTCATCCCCGATCTTTGATCGTGGGGTTACATCCCCCGATCTTTGATCGTGGGGTTACATCCCCCGATCTTTGATCGTGGGGTTCGTAATGTTTCACGTGAAACGTCACGGCGCGGCGGTCGGATCGGTGTAAATTATGGCAAAACAGATTGAGTATCCGGCTGATACCGTGGATGCAAGTGGAAAAGTGTGGGCTACTATAGGGGAAAATATCAGAAATGGTAAAAACGGTGGCGGCGGTATTAATTTAGATACACTTTATCCAATAGGAAGTGTTGTTCTTGGAGTTGTGCCTGAGCCTTTAAAAACTTTTACATGGAAACTTCAGGACACGGAAGCCCCGCTTTATACCAAAGATACTGAGGGTGTATCAATTACTACAGATCAAGACGGTGCGAGTGGAACTACCGCGGGAATTGCACTTAGGCTTGCTATATATGTGAGAACTGCATAATATGACATACATCCCACCAAATTCAACTGTCCAGTATTTTGCAGACTTAGGGCTATCCCGAGATGACACGCTGTACTTTAGCAGCATGTCTGCAAAAAATACCTATTTCTCGAATCTGGACAAAATCGCCACCGAAGAGGCGTTATCTTATGTATCGCGGGAAAAGGGTGTGATTCGATCGTCATTATCAATGGCTACCGCGATTAACATTGGATATTTACGATTTAAGAATACCGGGTTTGAAAATTTCTGGTTTTATGCATATGTAACGGACGTAGAATACACAAATAACGGTTTAACGGAAATTCATTTTGAAATCGATAATATGATGACGTATATGGGCATATTTTCATTAGGCGAGTGCTTTGTGGAACGGCAGCATGTAACGAATGATACCATAGGGGCGAATATTGCAGAAGAGGGTCTGGACACCGGAGAATTCATTGTTAATAGCACAACCAAAAGTGGTTTTTTCACTGGATATCAGATTGCAGTAGTATATAACCCGGATTCCACCGACGCTGGCATGATTCATAATGGAATATATTCTGCCGCCGCAATGAAATCATTTGAGCTGGCAACTGGTGCAAATGATTTTATCAATGAGATGATTTCAGATAATAAACTTGATTCAATCGTGTGCGTATTAATGCTGCCAAAAGCTATTGTAGAAAATTGGAATAATCCATTTCCGGGAATTCATCAAGTGAATATTTCAAAGCAAGGTTTTCAGATTGACGGATATACGCCACGAAACAACAAATTATTCTGCTACCCGTATAACATGTTAGTCGTTTCGAATAGTGAGGGGCAAAGCGCCACATATAGATATGAATTTTTTAATCGCAACGGTGAGTCCACCACATGCGATTTTAATGTATATCTTTTCGGCAGTGCGTCCCCCGAAGCAGTGCTAGTCCCGAAAAATTATAAAAATGTTGCTTTTAACTACGACGAGCGCTTAAATATGGTTAAGTTTCCACAATGTGCGATTGCGGTCGATCAATACAAGGCAACTTTAGCACAGAAAAACAGCACTATTTTCCAAGATGCACTTGGTCAGGGTGTGAATATTGCGGTAGGTGCTCTTACAGGTGGCATTGCCGGGGCGGCTGCCGCTGGAGTTGGTCTTGTTAAAGATGTTACGGACACTTTAATTAGTAACGCGGTGCGAGTTCCAGCCCCTACTATTTCAGTTGGAAGAAGCGCCCCGGATGCAATGTTTGGATTACTTGCAAAAGAGTTTTATTTTTATAAAATGTCAATTACTAAAAATTATGCAGAAATGATCGATAACTATTTCGACATGTTCGGTTATGCTGTTCGCCAGCATTTAGTCCCTAATATGAATGCCAGACCAAACTGGACATACTGCAAAACGATCGGATGCACAGTGCATGGAAATATGCCAGCTAGCGCAGCGCGAGACATCGAATCTATGTTCGACAACGGCATTCGGTTCTGGAAAAATCATAATAATATTGGAAACTATAGTTTAAATAACGCCCCAACATAAAGAGGTGATAAAATGGGCAGTAAACGATATGATTCAAATTTTGCAGGGGCGGTAGATATTCAGTCCACGTATAACTACTATTTTATGCGACTGGCTTCTATTGCAATGAGCTGCTTTAAATGGGACGGTTTGCCAGATAGTGTTGATTCCCGGTTCATTGAATATACACTGTTTTATAATTCAAACGGACTGTTCTTTGAAGATGAGGTGCTCGGGCATTTATTCTTACCTTGCGCCACCGCTGGAAATTTTGACGTATATAATATTCCAACAAAGCGTAACGCATACGCATCTAACGGTTTTCAGTCAATGAAAACAGATAAAGACAGTGTATTAGTGTATGATAATTTAATGCATATGTCTTTACTTCCAATTATTCAGACATTTTGCAAGCGTTTAACAAACTTGGAAATTACGAAAGATATTAATTTGAGAGCACAGAAAACACCGATTCTATTACAATGTACAAATCAGCAAAGATTAACACTGGAAAATTTATTCATGAAAATTGATATGAATACTCCGGTTATATATGCTGACAAAGCACTTGACCTTGATTCTCTGAAAGTTCTCGATTTAAAGGCTCCGTTTCTGGTGAGTGATTTACAGAAGGAGAAGTTAAATGTAATGCAGGAAGCACTTGCGTTTCTAGGCGTAGGTGGTCTCGAAATCGAAAAACGTGAGAGATTAAATACACATGAAACGCAGGAAGCAAGGCAGGCAAGCACTGCACAGAGAGAAAACCGTTTGAAAGCGCGACAGCAGGCGGCAGAACAAATTAATAGAATGTTTGGATTAAATGTTAGCGTTGAATATGATAATGGAGCATTGGTTAATTACAATAATAAACCAGATGCAGACCCTATGAATGGTGGTGATATTGATTGAGTGTATATACAGTCGAAGTAAAATATATTTGTGAGGTCGAATCAGGACTAGTACAAACAAGCGGCTACAATGATATTGACGAGGTTATTGATAATTCGTGGGAAAAAATTTTTAAAAAATTCCCAATATTCGATGAATCGTATCGTGAGGGTCTTTGCAAAAAGATATTAAATCATTATTATACACGGGAAATTTGTGCTGAGACGGTTGCATTATGGAAATTCTGGTTAAATCAGAAAATGAACGAAATAATGCCATATTATAATAAACTGTATATGTCCGAACAGTTGAAATATGACCCGCTGCATGAAATTGATTTCACACGGGAAATACATGAAAATACATCAAATAATGGCGAAGGGAATCGTTCTAGCAACGGAAAAGCATCCAACACAAACAATATATCTAGTTCAACTGATGACTATTTTAAAGCAGAAAATACCGATATTAAAACCCCAGATATTACACGTACAATTACTGGCGAAACGGAAAATAGACAAACAAATACTGGAAATACTACTACAAATAGTTCAACCAACGGGCAGGAATTGTTTTCTGATACACCACAAGGTAGCATTTCTAATTTAGCAGACGGAAACTACCTAACAAGTGCTAAAATGAATACATCCACAACTGATACCACTAATACTATAGATACTCAAAATAAAAATGATGGCAGAAGTGTATCACAGGATGTTACATCGGGAACGGAAAAAACGTCATGCACAAAATTAGAATCTAATTCAATTAATAATAAAAGTTCTAAAATCGGAGAAGAGCTTACTTCTGATAATGAAAATTATTCAAAAACTGATGCCGGAATTCGGGAATATTTAGAACATATACATGGTAAAAATAGTGGCACTTCATACTCAAAACTTATACAAGATTATCGTGATTCATTATTAAATATTGATATGGATATTATTTTCGAATTGCGTGATCTGTTTATGAATATTTATTGATAGGAGGTTAAACAATGGCTACAAATAAAAATATTTGGGGCGCTTGTAGAACACAATCAATTTTACCGCTTGTGTTTGATGATAGTATGTCCTACTATGAAGCCGTAAGTCGATTAACCGCTACTGTAAATCAACTTATTGAATTAGTTGGTGGTAGCGTTGATGAAACATTAAAAGAATATATAGATGAACGATTTGATAATTTGATGATTAACGCAATTTATGATCCTTCAACTGAAACAATTATTTTCCAAAAGGGGGTTAGATCATAATGGCAGATGTTTCTAAAATTAATTTGTATGGAACCACATATAATATAAAAGATACTACAGCGCGTTCTAGCGCTACTACAGCAAATAACAATGCCATCGCAGCCAAAAATGATGCCGCATCCGCCAAAACATTGGCATCTGACGCTAGCTCTGTTGCAAACTCTGCTAAAGCGACGGCAGAATCAGCTAGTACAGCCGCCACGTCTGCAACTACAACTGCAAATGAAGCAAAAGCAAATGCGGCCTCTGCGCAGAGCACCGCTAGCGAAGCATCAACTACCGCTACAGAAGCAGCTAACAATGCTGCACATGCAGATAACAGCGTCGCATATTTAGCTGGCGAATCGCTAATGGTATCGTATGATAACGAAACCGAAGGATTAGTATTTACACAGGGAATTACGATTCCTAATTAAAGGAGGTAATATTTATGGCTGATGTTTCACAGTTTAACGTGTTGGGAGAAATCGTTAGTGTAAAGGATTCAGTTGCTAGAAATGTTGATATCTCTCACAGTATTGTTGATATTCTTGGCGATTCTAACGCATATGAATTTGGTAACACTGGTGTTTTAACCGATAAATATCCTGAAATGACGGTTCATAATAGGGCTGTATATGGTGAGGGATTAATAAATGGATTTTCACGCCAAGTATCTGAAATTGATACCGTAAATCCACCAGACTATGTTATTATTTGGATTGGAAACAATGATGTGCGACGGGGTTCATTATGGGGACTCCCACAGCTTTCTGTAACAGGCAATGCGGACTCTTTTTATGCAGGTACGTGTTTCGGAGAATTAAACAGAGGACTTGCCACCATTAAAAGCAACTGCCCACGCACAAAAATTCTTGGTGTATTAATTAATAAACCTAGCGACCTTGAGTGGTCTAAATGGAGGTTCTTTTTTGGAACTCTGTGTGAAATCTATAAAAAATGGAACGTGCCTATTCTTAACTTAAATGACTGTATTAACTTTTCTAATTTTGTTTCTACTCAGTATACAACGTTTTATAAAGATTCATTACATTATAATGAACTCGGATGTCAGAGAATCAGAGATATTTTATGTAGCGCAATGACAACTGGAGAGGGTTGTACTGGTAACGTTGATTATAATGATATTTATGTTGAAACTAGTGAAAATATTGAAGCGTCTCCGGAAAAATGGATTCAGTATGCAGGGCAGTTTTTACAGCCTTTTGACGGCGACCCAAAACGGTGCAGTTGGAGTGGCACTCGAACAATTTTTAATTTGAGTAACACAGCACAGAGAATTATTTGCATCGGAACGTGGTATGGAGATGTGAACGCGGATTATTTTAGATTTGCTGGCTTTTATCGAACGCTTAGTAACACCGCCCTGCATTATTATGATACTGAGATTAATGCTGCAAATTGTTTTAATACCACAATGACCGCTGTTCAAGCTGGCGTTGATGTGTTACCACTTCTTAGAAAAGGAATGTCGCTTTCAATTGCAGCCTCCTTGTATAACTCATGTACAAATCTTCCGAGTGGATATTCAGAAAATTATACTGCAATTAATATTATTCCGGCAATTAGTTCAACTGGTTTTATGATGGCAATTGCGTGGACATGGAGTAACGATATCTGGATAGGAAATGTATCAGTATCAGATACTAATATTAGTTGGAAAATGGTTTCCTCAGAGAATTCCTACGCAGAGCTTGTATCTGGTGACGTAGTTAATATTACTACAAATACAAGCATTAAATTAGGTGAAATTACAATTCCGTCTACAGGTTACTATCATATAATAGGTGCCGTTAGTATTATTAATGATGCTGGATCAGCGGAAGGAACTGTAACGCTTAATAATAACGAATATACAAGTGCCACTGCATCGATTAGCAAAGGATTATACAATTGTTGGGTTCGTACTACTATTATTGACAAATTTACGGAAGGACAGATAGTTCCTATTTCTATTTATGCATCTGCAGGAAGTTCCGTTAACAGAGTTATAATTAAAGCGCATAAAATCAGCACTATGCTGTAATTACAGCCGCTCCGGTTTCCCTTGCCGGGGCGGTTATTAATTAGCCTAATATTGTACATAT
>ERZ808275.466-NODE-466-length-16503-cov-5.931967_pt1 | contig 16503 bp, 18 predicted proteins | sample MGYA00520894_ERZ808275 | MGnify/ENA primary metagenome ERZ808275 (study PRJEB31516, sample SAMN03275598) | gut metagenome | biome: mammalia-associated habitat; material: feces | host: Papio cynocephalus | place: Kenya | collected 2012-08-03 ...
AATACTGAATCATTCATTTCAGCAGCTTCATTCCAAGAAACAACAAGAATTCTTACAGAAGCAGCTGTAGATGGTAAGAAAGACTTATTGAGAGGTTTGAAAGAAAACGTTATCATTGGTCGTCTAATCCCTGCTGGTACAGGTTACCATCACTTGACTCATGCTAATGAAGAAAAGGATAAAGAAGCACAAAGAAGAGCAGCAGCACGTAACCAAGCTAGAAAACCTTCTGCTATCTTAGAAGAAATTGAAGGTATGTTTGGTGCTCCTGACTTCACTATTGAGTAATTCGATAGTTAATTGACGGAAAAAGCAAGTTTGTTTCAAACTTGCTTTTTTTGTTTATAATTGGTATTTTTATTTTATGTTTAATCAAAATGTTTTATCTTTAAAAAAATGTAATCTTAAACTAGCTGACAAATTGATTGGTCTTTCTTTTGATAAAGCTAGAGAAACTATTGATATTGCTAAATCAAAAAGTGATGATGTTATTTTTATTAAAAATAACATACCTTTAGAAAGTATTGATAACCCTGTAGAAGAAGCTTTTTACGAGGTTCAGTCTTCTATAAAATCTTCTATGGGTGCTTTTGATTTTATAATCATTTTTGGTTTGGGCGTTGGTTATATGCTTGATTATGTTTTTGAAAAATATGATAGCAAAATAATTTTAATTGAACCTGACATAAATGTTATGCGAACTGCTTTTGAAATGGTAGATTATTCAAAATATCTCGAAAGCGGTCGACTTTTTATGACTTGTGATTATGAGGATGTATACAAATTCCTTTCAAAAAAATATATTATCAATGATAAGGTTGAAGTTGTATTTCTAAAACAATATATGCGTATGTACGCTGATGATATAAAATCTTTTACAGAGAAAATATACGAAACATGTGCAATAAAAATTTCTGACATAAACACAATTAAGAAAAATTCTGAAGCATGGGTGACTTCAAGTATCAGATTTGTAAAAAATAGTGGTCAAACATATCCTATAAGCCTTTTGGATAAAAAGTTTGAGGGAAAAACTGCACTTGTAATTGGTGCTGGTCCAAGTTTAAAGGATAATATTGACTATATTAAAAAATATTCAGATAGATTAGTTATTTTTGCAATAAATAGAGCTATAAATTTCTTACTAGAACACGGTGTTATCCCAAATTTTGCTATCTTTACTGATACTAGATATATTAAGCACACTTTTAATTTTAATGCTCCTCAATTAAAGGATATAAACTTTGTTGTGGATATAAAAGCCGATGCTGAGCTTTATAATGTTCTTAAAAAACGTTGTTTTGTTTATTATCCAAACAATTTTGATTTAGCAAAAATTTTGGCTGAAAAAAATTCTTATGTTCATTTGTACCAAACTGCCGGAACTTCAACTTTTTGTGCATTGATTTGTGCAAAAGAATTGGGTTGCAAAAACGTTATTTTATCAGGCGTAGATTTAGCTTTTAAAAACGATACTCCATATTGTTCTGATTCTTACGCTGTTAATTTAAAAGTTGATAAGGATAAAGTTAAAATTGGAAGTATGGAAAAGAAAATTGTTCTTGTTAAATCTGTTACAGGTGAGCCTGTTAAGACAAGAGAAGATTATGAGATTTTTATCAAACAATTCCAGAACTTTTTCAAAGAAAATCCTCAAATAAAAGCCTATAATACTTCAAGTTTTGGTGCAGAAATTGAGGGTGCTATTAATTTGAATTTTGAAGAAGTTATGTCTAAACTAGAGATTCCTTTTGATAACAAATCTATAGAAGATATTATAAATGATACGTTGTATAGAAGTGATTACAATCCTGTAGAGCTTAAAAAAGAGGCTAGAAATATTGTTAGAAATGAAGAAGAATTGAACTTTGAAATCAGAGGTTCTATCAAAACTCTTTTAAACAGAGATGTTGAGGATGAAGTCTTTTACGTTACTTCTTTCACTATTTTAGACAAAATCTCTAAGACTATCTTTTTATCTCAATTGCTTCAATTTGAATTATTGAATTGCACAAAATTAATTTCTCAAGAAAATACTGTTCAAAAAAGAGCAAGTTTTGAATTGTTCTTAGAAGAAACTTTGAAAAAAGTCGACTTTATAAATGTTAGACTTGCAGAGATTTAAGGAATAATACATGTATACGATGAAAAGATACACGTAATTCTTTAAACTGTAAAAAAAGGATTTTCTTATGAGCTTTAATTTCAACCCTGTTGGTAATGAATTTAATCAACCTATGGTTCAGCAATCTTCAAAAGTTGGTGACGGTAGCGGTGGTAATACTGGCTATTTTCAGCAACAACAACAAGAGGAAGAAGAACAAGAAAAAGACAGAGATGAATTTGATAGAAGCATTTTTAACGAAGATGATGACGATAGTTTTTTAGAAGAAGATGATAATGCTTTAGCAAAGAAAATCTTCGAAAAATTTAAAAAACTTTTCGGCAATAAATAATATAAAAATACTTTGGGGTAAATGGTTACACTAAATAATCTGTCTATTAAATAAGAACATTTTGACCTCTAAAAATAAACACTTTTATACTTTTCTTTTTTGGTATTTGTATTTTATATGAAGACCAATATCTAACATTAAGAAAAGCATGTTTAATATGTACAAAATTATTACTAAATCTGGGCTATATAAAACTTTGTGTATAATCCCAAAAACATAGCCTAATAATATTAAAAATGAAAATCGTAAGCTTTTTCCATCTACACTTTTTGCCTTAAACGTTTTGTATGCTGCAATAGGCCAACTTGCACCAAAGCATACCATCATTCCTGCTTCAAAAATACTCATATCTTTTTCCTTTCGAAAATACAATAAAACAAAATTATTATAAATAAAAATACTAATTTTTAATTATAATTATAAGTTTTTCTTATGGTATAATTTTCCTATGAATATAAATCAATTAAAATACATAGTCACAATCGCTGAAGAATTAAATATAACAAGAGCATCAAAAAAATTATTTGTTTCTCAATCTTCTTTGAGTCAATGTATCAAAAATCTTGAAGGTGAATTAGGTACAAAATTATTTGAAACAAACGTTACACCTTTAAAATTAACTTATGCTGGTGAAGTTTATATAAACTGGGCAAAAGAAGTTTTAGCTTCTCAAGAAGAAATGTTAGAAAAAATAAAAGAAATTTCTACTCAGAACAATGTTCGAATTATTGTAGGTGTTGCAACGCACAGAAGTATTTATCTTCTACCTCAAGTTATAAAAGAATTTAGAAATTTATATCCTCATTCTTTTGTTGTGATAAAAGAGTATCCAACTCCAATACTTCATAAAATGCTTGAAAATCAGGAATTAGATGTACTTTTGGATGAAAATAATATTGATTCAGTTTTGTATAATAGTGAATTATTAATGAGAGAGGAAATTTATTTAGATATTCCAAAAACTTATTTAATAGAACAAGAAGAAATCGATTTATCGGATTTAAAAGACTCTTCTTTTATAACTCTTTCAAAAGAACAAATGTTAGGACGTTTAGTACTTGATTTGTGTAAAAAATCCAAATTTGAACCAAATATTTTGGCAGAATGTAGAAATGTAGAGACTGCTCACTCCTTGGTAGAACAAGGCTTGGGTGTAACTTTTATACCTCAATTGTTTGCAAAATATAATAATGATATTAATTATAAAAAAATAAAAAACTATAGACCAACAAGAGATATATGTGCAATTTATAGTAAAAAATCAGGGAAACCATTAAATGATTTTGTTTCAATAATAAAAGAAGTTTTAAATGCTTAATTATTAACTCTTGTAAAATCCATGTTTCATGTTTTTTGTGTTTGAACTAGAATAAAAGTAACAAATGAGGAAAGTATGGAGAGAGTCCTACGCTGGTCCGCAGCCGTATAGCCGGAATGCTTATTTGTTTTACAACCTCGTGACAGGAAATAGAAATTAAAAGCTTAAATTTTAATTTCCCATTTCTGCTTTGACAAAGTAGGTTGCAGTAGTATGCAAAAATTGTTAAGGAGAGAAATATGATTAGCAAAATTACACCAGTTTCTTTTAAAGGAACTACAGAACAACCAGTTGAAAATACTGAAACACAAGCAGTATCAACTATGCCAATTACACAAACTGAACCTCAAGTTGATACATTTACAAACACTAATAAAAAATCAAATAATGGAAGTTTATTAACAGGTATTTTGGGTATTATGGATATGGTTAATACTCTTTTGAGCATGACATCAAAAAAATAATGCTTATAAAGTCTAAAACAAAAAGCAGTTACATTTGTAACTGCTTTTTGTTTTGTGTATTTGTTTTGTTATTTAATAGTGTTTTCTAAATAAGACCAGTCAAATTCTTTTGAGTTAATAATGGTTAATAACTGACTTCTATCAACGTTTCTCATTAAATTAATGAAAAAGTCCATATTAACATCAGGTTTAATATTTGTATAAGGCAATTTTAAATCTTCTGCAAGTCTTTCAACTTTATAATCATAAGATAGCGCTAGAGTTTTTATACCGTATTTTGCACACACAAGGCAGGCATGAAATCTCATTGCTATCATGTATTTAAGACTTCTCATCAATTCAATTAATTGTTCAGGAGTTTTGTTATAAATAACTTCTGTTTGAAGATTTGGATTTAAACTTTTTAGTATACCCTCAAAGTGTGTACAAACCTCTTTGTCCAAAGCATCTTGGAAAGAAAAGATTTGGATTTTTTTGCTATAAAAATTTTGCTCAACTGATTTAGCAAGTTTTTGTAAAAAAGTTTCACTTAAACCTTTAAAACTTCTAAGTTGAATACCAACTGTTTCTGTCGGAGTTGAACCTGCAAGTTTAAGGGCAAATAGAGGGTCAACAACACGTTCTGTGTTAATTCCCCAACCTCTCAATAGGAAAAGACTCTTATCATCCCTAACGGTCACGCAAGAAGCTTTTCTAAGAAGTTTTTTGCACCACATTTCTCCAAGTTTGTTTTTGATAGGTCCAATACCTTGTGCAAAAATCATAACTTTTTTGTGGAAAAATTCTGCAACCGAAATCACGAAAAGATAGTAAAATAAACTCTTTACGCTTGTTGCATCTTGTAAAAGACTTCCGCCACCTGAAATTAGTACATCAGATTTTAAAATAGTTGTTATTACTTTTGGTAAGTCAAAACTTTTTACAGCATTTACCTTGTGTAATGTTTTCGTTTTTTCAGGATTTAGGGATAAAACTGTTATGTCTGCTTTTTCCTCTTTAAGTTTATCGATAAGCACTTTTAAAATAGTTTCATCGCCAAAATTATCACTACCGTAGTATCCTGATATAACAACCTTTTTTGCCATTTTATTAGCCTTTTAATTCTTTCATTATTTTTCTTGTACGGTTAGTAATTTCTGAGAAATTGAAACCTTGATACAAGTTTCTACCAACACCAACTGCAGTTGCACCAGCTTCAATGTATGCAGGAACTTCTTCTAGTTTGATATTTCCCATTGGCATAATATTTAAGAATGGCATTGGTCTAAGTAAATCTTCTACGTATAAAGGACCACCAAGAGCTGTTATTGGATAAATTTTGATTAATGGAACTCTTGCTTTCCATGCTTGGTAAGCTTCGTTTGCTGTTGAAGTACCAGCTATGAATGGTATTTGTGCATTTTTTGAAATCTTAACCATATTCATTTGGAAAATTGGTGAAGAAATAATTTTTGCACCGTGTTGAATAGCGTTTGTTGCTTGTTGTGCTGTGATAACGCCACCAGCACAAACGATTGCATCTTTTGATACCTCTTGAATTGCATCATAAATTTCTGGACTTTCAAGAGTTATTTCTAACATTTTTACGCCACCATCAATCAATGCTTTTGCAGTATCTTTTGTTTTTTGTGGGTCTGCACATCTGATGATTGGGTAAAGTTTTTCTTCTTTTAATAAATCGATTAAATTTGTTGCCATAATAGTATCCTTTTTTTCAAATTTATTATATCATGAAATAAAATAAACGGAGTTATGATGAAAAAGTTTAAACCACTAATAATTTTTACAGCTGTTATAGTTTTTATGTTCATTACGTATTTTATTTTCAACTTTTTTGTTGAACCAAAATTCTATAACGCAATGATGAATGGTATAGTAGCTGATAAGGCTGGTCATAGTGATACAGTCATTATCGTTATTGATGATAAATCAATTTCTAAACAACGTTGGCCATGGAAAAGAGATATGTATGCAAAAATGTTCAATTATTTGGACAAATATACAAATGCTAAATTGATTGGTTTCGACTCAATTTTATCTTCTGTTGATAAAGATAATTTTAATGCTGATTTAGAGCTTTATAAAGCTGTTGATAAAAACAAAAAATTGGTAGTTGGTTTTGCTCCATTAATAAAAGCTTATTCGGACAAATCTGTTGGTGAAATGTATGATAAAGCTTTTGATGAAAAATTTGGTATAAAAATAAATGATGAACGTTCTCAAAAAGCGAGAAGTCCGTTTAAGAGTTTATCAATGTATCCAGAGGGATATTTTAAGGCCGCAAAAGAAGTCGGTTCTGTTTATGTAGAGCTTGATAGAGATGGTTATATTAGAACAATTCCTCAATTATTGTCATACAAAGGTAAATTGTATCCGTCTTTAGGTTTGAGAATGTATGCAAAATTGAACGGTATTACAGAATTTACTGTGACAGACAAATATATTACTAATAATAAAACAGATTTGAAGATACCTGTAAATCAGTCTTATACTGCAATGTTTAACTACATGCATTTTTACAAGACTCTACCTCAATCAGAATATTCAAGAAAAACTTATTCTGCTATTGATATAGTTGAATCTTGGGATAATATGCAAAAAGGCAAAGCTCCTGTTATTGATCCAAAAGAATTTGATGGAAAAATTGTTTTTGTTGGTGCAAATGCAAAAGCTGCAGCGTTAGGTTTGGAAGATGCTTTGCCAACTCCTATTCATCCAAAACACCCTGGGGTTGATATTCAAGCTACAAACTTGGATAACTTGATGTACGATGAATTTATTGTTCCAACTCCTATTTTACAGGATTTTATTGTACAAGTTGTTCTTATATTGGCTACATTCTTGATTGTAACTTATTATTCGTTATTCATGTCATTGGGTATTATTGCCTTAATGATGATAGCGTATATTGCAATTTGTATTACTTTCTTCAAGTTTAATGTTGCAATTAACGTTATAACACCACTTGCACTTCAATTAATTACAATGATTTTTGGATATTCTTACAAATTCATTCTTGAAGCTCGTAATAAGGATAAAATTAAAGATGCGATGGGAAGATATATTTCTCAAGACGTTATGAGAAATGTTGTAAGCAATATTGATAACTTGTCACTTGGTGGTAAACGTTCTAACGTTACAGTTTTATTTGCTGATATTAGAGGGTTTACTTCTATGAGTGAAAAGCTTACTCCAGAAGAAATTTCACTAATTTTGAATGAATATTTTACAGAAATAGAACCAATAATTACAAAATACAACGGTGTAATTAATAAGTTTATTGGTGATGCTGTTATGGCAATTTTTGGTGAACCTATTCAAGATAAAAACCACGCATTAAATGCTGTATTATGTGCGAATGCTATGCTTAAAAAGGTTAAACAATTACAAGAAAAATGGTTGTACGAGGGCAAGCCTAAAATCGAAATCGGTGTTGGTATAAATACAGGTGACGCTTTCGTTGGAAACATTGGTTCTGAAAAACGTCTTGAATATACAGTTATTGGTGATACTGTAAACTTGGCATCAAGACTTGAAAGTTATAACAAAATCTACAAAACAAACTTCTTAATTAGTAGTTCAACTTATAACGAAGTAAAAGGTTATGTTGATGTAATTAAGATTTCAGAAGTTCAAATTCGTGGTAAGGCTAAAAAAATGAATATCTACGAAATTTTAAGGATTACTAAAAATGAAAAAAGTACTAATAGTTGATGATTCAAGAAGTTGGGTTTCTTATCACAAAGAAAACATAATTTGTAATTATAAAGATGTAGAAATTGATACTGCATTATCAGCTAGAGATGCTTATGATTTGGTTTTCGGAATGACTTCTGACCCTTATGATTTAATCATAACAGATTTACACATGGAATATGATTTTGAACCACTATACGCTGGTGAATGGCTTGTACAACAAATTCAACTGCTAAAACAGTATTACAAGACAAAAATCTATATTTGTTCAGCAGCATACAATATTAAAATGATTGCTGAAAAATACAATGTAGATTTTATTCCAAAACCTCTTGCGTCAAGAGATATAACAGTTTACGAAAACTTATTTTAATTCCTCAAGCAAAGTTTGTGCTTTAAAACATTTTGCGTGATATTTTTTAGTATAAAGTTTGCATTGTTCAGAAATTTTTTCACATCTATCTTCGTCAATGTCTTCTGCTGGATATGATGTGTCAGAACAAATTGCCCAAACCCAATATCCGCCAGGGTATGTTGGAAGTGGTGAAGAATATGCTTCAACTACATTAAATTCTTCTAAAAGAAGTTTGTACAATGATAATGAATCCTCATCTTTTGTTACAGGTGATTCAGACTGAACAACTAAAATACCATTTTTTCTCATAGAAGCTTTGATATTGTCATAGAATTGATTAGTAAACTCTCCGACCCCTGGTCCAAGTGGTGTTGGTGTGCAGATAATGATTACATCAAACATATCTTTTTTATCCTTGATGTATTCAAATGCATCCATAATCAAAACTTCAACTCTAGGATCATCAAGTCCACTTGAAATTGATGGTAAATATTTTCTACAAGTATTTACAACCATTTCATCAATATCAACGATAACAACTTTTTCAATAGTATCGTGTTTTAAAATTTCTTTTGCAGTCGCACCTGTTCCGCCACCAATTACTAAAACATTTTTAGGACATTTGTGGTTTAAGAGTGGAACATGTGTTACCATTTCACTATAATAATACTCATCGCCCTCTGTTGCGTACATAAGACCATTTAACGTAATCATTTTGCCTAATTGTGAATCAGTATCAATGATTTCAATTTTTTGGTATTTAGATTGTTCTGAGAATAGAACATCCTTAATTTTTATCGCAATACCAAAGCCAGATGGCGTTAATTCTCTATAATATTGACCTTTATTTGTCATTTTTAATCCTTTTTTTATTGACCATTATTGAGCTAAAATGTGAGCATGGAAGTGGAAAACTTCTTGCCCAGCAGATTTTCCTGTGTTGATTACAGTTTTATATTCTGCGATGTTCATTTTTTTGCAAACGGCTTTTATCCCTTTGAAGATTTCACTCATAAGTTTTTCATCTTCAATTTCATTCAAATTAGCTACATGTTCTTTTGTAATAACAAGTAGATGAATAGGGGCTTTCGGATTAATATCTCTGATTACAAATAAATAATCATTTTCATATAAGAACTCACTAGGAATCTCTTTATTTGCTATTTTACAAAATATACAATCTTTCATAGCAGATATTTTACCCTAAATTTGTATAAAATTCAACAATGTTACTTTATTAGTTGTTGAATTTCTTTAAAATGAGGATGTTTAGAAGATTCTAAAAGTTCAAATAGAGCGACTTCAACGCAAGAAATCTTAATGCCATTTTGACGCATTAAATCTATTCCTGCGTTGTATTCATACTCTTTTCTACTTTTGCAAGCATCTTTTATTAGATATACTTCATAGCCTTTTTTCATTAAATCCATAGCTGTTTGATAAACGCAAATATGAGTTTCGATACCAAATAAGATTATTTGTTTTTTGTGGAACAATCTTACCATATCAAGTGCATCCTCTTGTTTTAGCAAAGAGAAAGATGTTTTTTCGATATATTTTTGTTTATCATTTTTTAGTTCAGGTAAAGTTTGACCCAAACCTTTTGGATATTGTTCACTTACAAGAACTGGGATATTTAAGATTTCTGCTGTCTTAATGATTTTTTCTGCTTGTTTAACTTCGTTTTCTGCATTTGTTGCATTAACAAGTTTTTCTTGCATATCAATCATTACGACTAAGGCGTCTGAAGCTTTTAACATATCTGTTTTCCTTATTTTTATTCAGTTATATCTTCACTATTTTCAAGAAGTTGGTTAAGTTGTTTTGTAGAAATTCTTGGTTGGTTAATTGTTGCGTTACCGCCACAGCAACCGCCCTCACAACTCATAACTTCTATGATATTGCAATTTGGACATTCGCCTTTTGTTGCATATTGTTTAAGTTCTTTGATTGTAGTTTTGTTCAAACCGTTGATAATACATGGTTTAGCATCAGGAGCTAGGAATTGTACTGCTTTTGCAACACCGCCTGACACACCAAAGTTTCTACCTTGTTTTGAACTACTTGTTTCAAATTGTGTTTCTTCGCAATTTAAAACATCAACTTGTCTGCCAATTAATAATGCACCAAGTTCTTCGTAACTCATTACAAAATCAACATTATCATTTCCTTTACCCTCTGAACGTTTTGCAACACAAGGACTTACAAATACTGTAATTGTGTCTGGTTCAGCATTTTTAACAAGTTCTGCTGTGTAGTAAAGAGGTGTTTTTGTTGTAGAAACATATTCTTTGATTTCTGGTAAATGTTTTGCAACAAGGTTGTTGTAAGCTGCACAACATGAAGTTGTCATAAAGCTTGCACCCTCTTCCATTCTTTCTTTAAATTCTGCAGATTCATTTTTTGTTGTGATGTCTGCACCTTGTGCAACTTCGATTACATCATCAAAACCAGCTTTTACGATAGCTGTTTTAAGTTGGTAAATGTTTCCTGGGAATTGACCAACGATTGATGGAGCAATCATTGCTACAACTTTTTTATCTGATTTAATTGCTTTTAAAATATCGATAAGTTGGCTCTTTTCGTGTACTGCACCAAATGGACATGCCGCAATACATTTACCACAACTGATACATTTTTCAAAATCGATACTTGCAAAACCAGTTTCGTCTTTTGAAATAGCACCAACAGGGCATGCTGCTTCACATGGAACAGTTGTTTGAACGATTGCACTATAAGGGCAAGCATTCATACACATTTTACATTTTTTACATTTTGTTGTGTCAATGTGAGATTTGCCATCTACGATTGAAATAGCACCAAATTTACATGTTTTTTCGCAAGGTCTTGCAACACAGCCTTGGCATAAATCTGTTACGTGAATTTGACTAGGTACACAACCTTTGCAAGCTGCTTGTAATACTGTCAAATTTCTGCTATCAAGTTCTGTTCTTTTTAGAGCTTCTTTTGCATAAGTATGAAGTGATTTTCTTTCATCATCTTCTTCAATTTGGAAACCTAAGCCAGCAATAGTTCTGTCTTTAAGAATAGCTCTTTCTTTATATATACAACATCTGTAAGGAACTTCTGCTCCTTTTGGTCGCATATCGTAAGGGATTAGTCTTGTGTTTTCTGCAAAGTCTTCAGAGAAGAATGCTTTTACAAGTCTAATTAAAATTTCTTTTTTTAAATGTATTGATTGTCCGTTATTATTCATTTTCCTATCTTCCATATCTTAAAATTTACATACAAAATTATACTATTATTTATTTAAAATTTCATTAATTTTTTCCAAAACTTTTTCAGTTGTAGCTTCAGAAATTATTTCATCATTTACTCGTACATAAGGTGCTTTTGAGTATTCTGTATTCTTTGAACACATTTCTAAACAAGTGCTTCCGTTTATTTCAACTTTATCGCCATATTTTCTTGGAACAATGTCTATTAGTTCTTGTAAATGAGAACCACCCATTACAAAACACGTTGTTCCTAAGCATACGTCAACTTTAATCTTTTCCATATTTTCTCCTTACATGTACTGTATTATTACTTTTTTAAAATATTTATTTTCCAAAATATCAGAAATCTTTTTTATGACATTCTTACGAATTTCAATTTCGATAGGTAAATTGGGGTCGTAATGTGCCTGATTTAATTTTGCACCAACCATAAAAGTTATGCAATCCGTATCTAACATAAATTTTACAAGTGCACCGGCTGCATCATCCTCAAACTCGCCTGTTTCAAGATATTCACATGCTTTTGTTAATGTTAATATTCCCTCTGTTACCAAATCTATTCCATCCATATATGAAATAGCTGGTAATTTTCCTACACTCAAATTGATGTTTGTTTTTATTGGAATATTTAATTCTCTTGAAACAAGATTTGCTGTTGTTCCGCCTGAGATAGCTTTTTTACCGTCAAAATCCATTAGTGCTTGTGCATAAAATTTATCTTTTGACTGGTGATAAGGTGGACCTGTAAATACTACGGCGTTTCTTGGTTCTCTGTAATAAACACAAACTGCTGAAACATCGTCCTTTGGCTTTCTATCAGGTTCTTTTAGAATAGCTTGTTTTACAATTCTTTTTGCCAAATTTGAACTAGAAATATTAGGTTCTTTTTTTAATTCATTTTTAACAATTTCTATAAGACCCTCACGTCTTAAACCTAGTCTTAAATTTTTTGTTCCTAATGCAGCTTGAGTTACGCCGTCTGAACAAAAAACTAATCTATCATTTGTTTGCATTTTTAAATGATAAATATGCATGTGTCTATTTGGAAATTCTTTTGATGTCAAAACTTCAAATTCAGGTTTTAAAACTTCACCGTTTCTTATCCATAAAAATTGAGGATTACCCTCTTCTACAATTTTTGCGTTTCCGTTTTCGTTGCAATCTAAAGCAGAAAAAGTCGAATAGCTTATTTTTCTAACCTGACAAACAGGAAGCGAGTTCATAACAGTTTCACAAGCTTTTTTAATGCTCGTTCCTTCTTCCATAAATTTAAGTAGCATGGTCGAAGTCATGCAAGCTAAGATATTGGCTTTTATACCACTTCCTAAGCCATCTGAAAGCACAGCCAAGAGTCTTCCTGTATCAGGAAATCTCTTTGATACAAAATAATCGCCAAAAGTGTTTTGGTTATATTTTTTTTCTTGTGCAACGTCGATGTCGATAAACATTACAATTCTTCTCCGTCGTCATCAGAGTTATCGTTAGAATAATCTTCTGCAATAGAATTTAGAAGAACTTCTGTTTCAACCATGTGTTCACCCAATAGGCATGCTATTTCTTGAACCTTTGTTATATTCTTTTTAATAACTTCTCTTGCTTTTGTGGCAATTTTTTCTCTATCAATTTCGGCTTTTGTAACGTCAGTTATTACTGCACCTACGATTTCTCCATCTTCAATAGTAAATGCACTTATATCGTATAATTTATTTTTAACTTGATAATGTGATTTATGAATATCTCCACCAGATTTTAGTAATTGGCTAAAAATATCGCTGAAAGATATAATTCTATCGATTGATGCACCTGATAAGCCTTCTTTTCTAGAGGCAAATATTTCGTACATATCACCGCAGAACATTTTCATAAAAGCATCATTTGCTTCAACAATATTCAAATCCTTATCCACCATAACGATAGCCGATGGCATACAACGAAGCATTGCAGCAGCTTTTCTCATAGCGATTTTTCTCATATAAGAAATACACATTGACGGTTCTGCATCGCCTTTTACAAGTGCTTTTGCCATATCTCTACATGTTGAATAACCACAACCACCACAATTTAATTCATCGTCAGGTGTGTGTTTACCGATTTTTTTCAAAGCATTTGTTATATCTGCAAATTTAACATTGTCTTCAATAACTGGTTTGCTTACGTATTCTTTTTCAAAAACTGTTTCAGCTACTTTTGGAACATCTTCTCTATATTTTATTTTAGATAAAATATCTGTTGTGATTGCAAGTCCGGCTTTTTTACTAGAAATACATGGTCCATTTATGCAACCTGTTTCGCAAGACAAGGCTTCGACAAAAATTTTATTGTCGATTGAATTGATATTCAAACCTTCCATAGTTTTATCAAAGGTTTCAAGTCCACTAATTTTAACAAGCGAAATATCTTTATCAATTCCAACTTCCTTGAGCGTATCAATCATTCCGCCCTCAATAGGATACAACGCACCCTCACAGGCTTCTTCTGGTACAAATTTATCGTTTGGTTTAACTTCAATTTCATTTATGTTAATAAACTCTTCACTTATCCAGTAATTTAATTCTTCGAATGTTAAAGCTGCATCAAGAAAATCAGGATTTGAATCAGCCTCATTTTTCTTACCAATACAAGGTCCAATAAAGACGATACTTATATTATCTCCGTACTTTTCTTTTAACATTTTTGCGTGGGTTAAAGCTGGAGATGCAATAGGTGTAATATATTTTGCAAGTTCAGGTTTGTAATATCTTATATAATCAACAATTACAGGACATGCACTTGAAATATATAATCCATTTTCGCCATTGTTCAACATTTCGGCAGTTTTTATAGAAACCTGTTGTGCACCTAAAGCTGTTTCACTTACGGCAGAAAATCCTAGTCTTTTTAATACAGCAACCATTTGTTGTTGCGTTAAATCATAAATTCCAGCCCAACTTGGTGCAAGTGATACGTATACTTGTTTTTGAGCTGTTATAAGAGTTTTTACTTTGTCAATATCACTTCTAACTTTTTTAGCACCTGATGGACAAACCTTTACACAATGTCCGCAAGCGATGCATTTATCTTTTATTACAGAGGCACTACCATCTTGAAACTTAATAGCTTTGATATGGCATTCTCTTACGCATTTATAACAGTCGTGACACTCATTTTTTAAAGTATAAACGGGATATGTCATTTTTTATGATAAACCTTTCAATATTGACTCAAGAGTTTCTGGTGTGACGTTAGAATAATGTTTTCCATCAACGTATAGGTTTGGACCGTCTGCACATTTGCCCTCGCAATGAGAACCAACAAGTTCAACTTTTGCATCAAGGTTGTTTTCCTTAATGTAGTTTTCAATGATTTCTACATTTTGAGAATTTCCTCTTGCAAAACAAGCACTTCCCATGCAAATCTTAATTTCTACAGTCATTTTTAAACCTCATCATCATTGTTGGTGAATTGTAAAAAATTCCCTATCAAGTTTTCGTTCCAAACTTTTATACCCTCTGGAACATCTAAAACGCTTGGTGTGAAGTTCCAAATGTATTTGATGCCAGAATTTGCAAGATATAATGCTGTGTCATTTGCAAATTCTCTTGGAACTGTCAAAATTGCTATGTTTACTTTTAATCTTTCTGCTAAATTTGGTAATTTTGAAATGTGGAAAATTTCTTTTCCTTTAATTGAATTACCAACTTTTAATGGATCATTATCAAATAGGGCTAGTATATTTAAACCATAATTTTCAAAATTGTCGTATTTTGCAAGTGCCATACCCAAATTACCAGCACCGACAATGAATACATCTTTTACTTTTTTGAACCCTAGTGTGTGTTCAATAGAGTCTTTTAATTCTTTTACTGAATATCCGACTTTACATTTGCCGATATTATTCAAAAATTTTATATCTTTTCTAACTTGCGAATCGTCTACGTTAAGTCTTGAACCAATTTGAGGACTTGAAATGAATTCAATACCCTTTTCATTGTATTCAACTAAAATACAATGATAAAGAGTTAATCTATTTATTACTTTGTCTGTTAATTTGTTTTTCATTTCGTCCTGTCATTTTATTATTTGTTTTCCTCTTCACGTAATGGGAGAGGAGATTTTTTGCACGAAGCATGAGTGCTTAAAAATCGGTGAGGGTTTTTATAGAAAAACCCCAAACCGACAAGGTGTCGGCTTGGAGTTTTTTAAGTTATTAACTATACAACACCGTTGAATGCGTCGATATAGATTTGTTTAATATCTGACATCAATGGATATGCTGGGTTAGCACCTGTACATTGGTCGTCGAATGCTAATTCAACTAACTCGTCTAAGTGTTCATTCCAGTATTCTTTAGTGAAGCCAGCTTTTGTGATGAATTCTTCAATAGAATTTGGTAAGTTGATAGCTTTCATTAATTTATCGATAGCTTTAATCAATAATTTAACTTTTTCGTCATCATTTTTACCGCCTAATTGTAATTCATCAGCGATTTGACCGTATTTAGCCTTCGCACAAGGATATTTGTATTGTGGGAAGATTGCTTGTTTGTGTGGAGCATCAGAAGCATTGTATTTGATTACTTGTCTGATTAACAATGCGTTAGCTACACCGTGTGGAACGTGGTACATAGCACCAAGTTTGTGAGCCATTGAGTGACATAATCCTAAGAATGAGTTAGCAAATGCCATACCAGCGATTGTTGCTGCATAGTGCATTTTTTCTCTTGCAATAGGATCGTTAGCACCTTCGTTGTAGCTTCTTTCTAAGTATTTGAATACTAATTTTGTTGCTTCTAAAGCATTTGAATTAGTAAAGTTTGTTGCCATACAAGAAACATAAGCTTCAACTGCGTGAACTAATGCGTCAATACCTGATGCTGAAGTTAAACCTTTTGGCATACCGTCAACGAAGTTAGGGTCGATGATAGCCATATTTGGTGTTAATGCGTAATCAGCGATTGCGTATTTAACGTGAGTTTCGTCATCTGTGATGATAGCGA
>ERZ808275.467-NODE-467-length-16422-cov-3.193133_pt1 | contig 16422 bp, 10 predicted proteins | sample MGYA00520894_ERZ808275 | MGnify/ENA primary metagenome ERZ808275 (study PRJEB31516, sample SAMN03275598) | gut metagenome | biome: mammalia-associated habitat; material: feces | host: Papio cynocephalus | place: Kenya | collected 2012-08-03 ...
GCTATGGGCATTAAGTTATTTGCAGACCATTCAAAAATGAGTGCAATGGGTCTATCACCAAAAATTTTGTTCGACCACATAAAATTAGGCAAAGACTTAGTTAAATATTTAACTGAAGAATATAAACCAGACCTTGTTTTATTGATTGATTACGGCGCATTTAACTTAAAAATGGCTCGTTTCTTAAAAAAAGCTGGAATTAGAATTAATTATTATATTCCACCTCAAGTTTGGGCTAGTCGTAAATACAGAATTAAAGCAATAAAGAAATATGTAGATGAAGTATTCTGCATATTCCCATTCGAGAAAGAAATGTACGAGTCTTATGGAATAAAAACAACTTATTGTGGACATCCATTAATTAGTCAACTTCCTCAACCTGCCAATAGAGAAGAGTTCTTTGCAAAATATGGTTTAGATACAAATAAAAAATTAGTATCTGTATTCTCGGGTTCAAGAAAATTTGAATTAAAAAACTTAATGGAAACATTCATAAAAGCAGCAAAAATCTTAAAGAAAATGCACCCTGATATTCAAATTGTATTTTCTCAAGCGCCTAGCATTAAAGATGAAGTTTTCAAAAAATATTACAAAAACTGCGATTTCAAAGTAATTCAGGGTGACAATCAAGCTTTGCTTAGCTGTTCGGATGCTCTAATTCTTGCATCTGGTACTGTTGCTCTTGAGGCTTCACTTTACAACACTCCAATGATTATTTCTTACAAAGGTCCCATCCTGTTTTGGTTCATTTACCTACTTGTAAGATGTATCAACAGAGTTTGTTTACCAAATATCATCATGGACAAAGACATTGTTCCTGAAATACTAGAACTCCAAGCAAAACCTGATTTTATCGCATATAATATAGAAAAATTACTTTATGATGAAGATGCTAGAAACAAACAAATCGAAGGCCTAAAAGCTGTTAGAGAAAAGCTTTCTGACAAAAATTCATCTTTAGAAGTTGCAAAAGAAATTCACAGAGAACTTTTTTAGGGCTAGTCATGCAACCACCTCAAAACGCTTATATTCACATTCCATTTTGTAACTCAAAGTGCTTTTATTGTGCGTTTGTTTCCACAGTAAACACAAAACTTGAGCTTGGATACTTAATTGCTCTACTAAAAGAAATCGACACAAATTATCAAGGTAATTTATTAAACACATTATATTTCGGTGGGGGAACTCCATCTATTTTACCATTAGAACATGTAAAAAAAATCTTCAACAAGTTTAATCTAGCAGAAAATGCAGAAGTAACTTTTGAAGTAAATCCAGAGAACGCAACTTTAGAGTACTTTCAAGGACTTAAAAATATTGGAATAAATAGGTTAAGTATTGGAGTTCAGACTTTCAACGATACAATCTTAGAAAAAATCGGAAGAAGACACTCAGCCGAGCAGGCTAAACTCGCAGTTAAAACGGCACAACAGCCAGGATTTGATAACATTTCGCTTGATTTTATTTATGGACTGCCTAACCAAACTTTAAAAGATTTTGAAAACGATTTAGAAATTGCAAAATCATTGAATATACAACACATTTCACTTTATGGACTAAAAATTGAAGAAAATTCAGTATTTGGCAAAAGAGTTCCAAATAACTTGCCTGATGATGACTTACAGGCTGATATGTACCTCAAAGCAACTGAAGTTTTAAATAATTTTGAACATTACGAAATCAGTAATTTTGCACTAAAAGGGTATGAATCTAAACACAACTTAAACTATTGGAACAATAATCAATATTACGGTTTTGGCTGTAGTGCTCACGGTTACGAAAACGGAATGCGCTACGCAAATAGTTTTGACATTCACAAATACTTAGAAAATCCTCTTACTAAAGACTTTGGACACATTGAAACAGAAAAAGAAAAACTTGAAGAAGAAATTTTCCTAGGTTTTAGACGAACATGCGGAATCAACACAAGCGAAATTAATGAAAAATATAAAATTAACTTTGAAGAAAAATTTAACGAAATACTAAATAAATATCTTAAAACTGGTCACATAAAACGTACATCTGATGGGTATGCACTAACTAATGAAGGTTTTTTAATTAGCACTGTAGTTTTAGCAGAATTTATTTAACAAAAAAGGCGGTCAAAAGACCACCTTTTCAATATTTAAGATATTTTTATTACTTTCCTGTAATTTTGCCAACAGCTTTGTCAATAACAACCTCACTTGTAGCTCTTGCAAATGCATCAACTGTCATATTTACAAAGGTTTTAACACCATTTCCGATTGCTTTTACTGTTGATTTAACAACACCTTCATTATTTTCTTCATCATTTCTGTATGAAGAATCAAATCTATCTTCTGCTAAATAGTCACTTCGTCTTGTATAATCTTGAACCTCTGGTCTAGAACCTCTAAAGCCTACATTGTTCATACGTGGTGCGAAACCAACTTGTTGTTCAGGAACAATCCTTGTCATTTAAAAACCTCCAAAAATATTAATGATAAAATAACCAATTATATAAAGTATTTTTTGTGTAAAAAATTGCCTTTTTAGCAAAATCAACTATTACAAAGTTAACAAAAAGTTGGCGGTGATAAAATCACCGCCAACTTTTTGTTATTATATTAATATTTAAAATCAAATTTTGTATCAGGCAAAGCATCAACTACGGCTTCAGTTACTTGTCCTGCAACTTCCTTCGCTTTATCTGCGCAGCCACCAGCGTAAGTATCCCATGCTTGTACTGCAACTTCTTTAACCTTTTCTTTGCTAGGCATTTTTTCTTTAAACCAGTCAATTACGTCCTTACCTTTTGTTGTTACGTATTTAACGCCTGATTCAACACCTTTACCACCTTTAAAAGCTAGATTTTGTAATTTTTCAGTCCACTTTGTTGCGTTAGCAACTTCTGTCAATTTTCCTGATTTAACACCTGCATACAATGCTGCCGCAGCAACGGCCAAGCCAACCACAGTTCCAATAATACCTTTTTTAACAGCACTACCTTTTTTCTTGGCTGTAAACTCTGCAGAATCTGGAGTGACTTGAGTATTCACTGTTTGTTGATATTGTGGAGCCTTAGGTACAACTCCACCTTGAAATGCCACATTAGCATTAACGCCTGAAATCATTAATTTACTCCTATACACATTTTACCTTACTAATATAAAGTAAATATTGCCCTAAAAATTGTCTTAAAATTTGAGAGATTTTCTTATCTTGTTACAATATTTTACATTTTGTGCGAAAAAGGCGCGGTTGAAATTTCAACCGCGCCTTTTTAAATATTTTATATTAAGCTTTTGGATTTGCTGGGAACTGGATGTAATACTGACCAGTTTTTGAATCAATTTCTGGGAATTTTACATTGCCGTCAGCATCAACTCCGCCTTTTCCGATTTTGCCTTTAGCCCAGTCGATCAAGTCGCCACCTTTTTTAGTTACGTAATCAACACCAGCTTCAACACCTTTGCCGCCTTTAAATGCTAAGTTTTGCAATTTTTCAGTCCATTTTGTTGCGTTAGCAACTTCTGTCAATTTTCCTGATTTAACACCTGCATACAATGCTGCTGCTGCAACTGCTAAACCAACTACTGTTCCGATGATACCTTTTTTAGCGGCACTGCCTTTTTTCTTACCTGCAATTTCTACTGTATCTGCTGCAACTTGAGGAGCTGCTGTATATTGATATGGTTGATTCATATATGGACGAGCGTTTGTCGCTGTATTAATTCCACCTTGAAAACCTACATTTGCATTGATACCTGAAACCATTGTTAAAAACCTCCATAACCTTATAAATTTCTTCCGTACCTATATAAAGTTTTTTTGTCCGAAAAAATTGCCTATTTTTTAAATCTTACCTAAAATTGCTTTACAAATCTTAATAAAATTTAAAAACATGGAATAATTAAACATCTCGTGTAATCCTTATATTTAGAGGAAAGGAAAACTATGGGAATTTTTGATGACAACAAGTTTATTGAAATAACTCAAGATGACATAAAAGATGCTGTATATTCGTCTAGCAATCTTGAAGAAAACATAAAACAACGAGCTTTCGCCAATGTTATCGGAGGAAGACTTGGTATAAAATATTTAAAAAGTATTGGGTTTAACGCAACTAATCAAAACAGTTTATACACAATACCAGCCGTTTTAAAGGACATGGATATTGCTGATGTAAACATTGATAATATCAAGGTAGACATAAGAATTGCACAAAACGATACTTCATTGTTCGTTCCAAAATCGCAATATGAATTTAATGTTACACCAGATTTATATATATTCTTAGTAATGAGTCCTGATATGTCTTCAGCCTCATTTGTCGGTGCAATAGCCCCTGACGAAGTTAACAAATCTAAAGAAGTCAACAATTATTACATTGTTGATAAAGGAACTCTTTACAATGAAAATAGCTTAAAGAAAGCACTTAAAAAATCAAAACCAAAATCTAATTTACCAACAAATGAAAATGACATACTTAAAGCTCAAGCTTTAATAGTTAATTTTATTGATGGCGACATAATGAATAACGAAAAACATTTCATGTATGAACAGCTTGCAAAAAGTAGTGAGCTATGTGAAATGTTCAGACAGTTTCAACATTTTGAACTAATATCAACAGATTTGGCACACACTAACGAAATTCTTAATGATTCAGTTTTAGATGTACTAGGTGCACAACAACTATATAACGAAGACATGACAACTGATGAATTTGGCACTGACGTTGATTTAGATGAAATAGCCAACACAACGGTTGCAGACTTTGTTGAAGATTATATTGAAGGAAACCACGAAGAGGAAGATACAATGAATTTAGATGATAATAATATTATAGATGGTGAATTTGAAGAAAAAGGCGAGGAAATCATTGAAGAAGCTGGTCAATTAGAAGAATTACCAAGTGATGAAGAACTTGCAAACTTTGAAACATTTGAACCTGAACAAGTAGAAGAGGAAGAAAGTTTTACACTTGAAGACTTAACACCAACGGCAAATGACGGTATTCCAAACATGAATTTTGAAGATGCAGGAACTTTTGAAGGTTTTGGAGGCTTAGAGCCAAATATGTCATCTGCAGATTTGGAAGACTTAACCTCAAATTCTATCGATATAGATAATATTGATTTAGGTGGCTTTTCAGACTTGACTCAAAATAATAACAACCAAAATCAAAATGAACAAACAACAAACAACGAAGAACAAAATGATGAAACTCCTTTAGAAGAATTACCATCTATTGATGATATCGCTAAAGATGAAGATATTAACTTTTTAGATTTTGAGGATATTCCTGATTTACAAGATATTAACGGAACGGAAAGTCTAGATAATTTAGACAATTTTGCCGACTTTGAAGATGTTGACATTGACAACATACCTGACCTTGAAGAGTTAACAGAAGTTCCAGCAAGCGAAATTTCAGAGCAAGCTGAAACACCTGAAGAAGTTGAAAATGACGAACCATCTACAGTCGATAATGAGCTTAAAGATAATCAACCAAGCCTTATGGAAGCTGTACAAAATGAAGGTTTTGAAATGCCAAATGAAGCAATTGATATGACAAATCTTGAAGCATTTGAAACTCCAATAGACTTGACACTTCCTGAATTAGAACCTGATGACGACTTACCAATGCTTGAAGAAATAACTGAGGTCGAACAAGATGTTCAAACTCAAGAACCTATAGAAGAACAACCTCAGGATGAAACAAAAGAGCTTCAAGATGTTCAGCTTGAAGATAATAGTATTGAGCTACTTGAACCGAATGCTCCACTTGAAGATTTAGTGCCACAAACTCTTGATGACATAGCTCAAGATGTTAACTTTACTGAACCAAATGAGCCAGAACAACCACAAATGACAGGAGAACAAGAAGCTGATTTATCAGGTTTTGAAATGGAACAACAAGCGGAAGAACAACCTGTGGAAACATCAACAAATGAATCATCTAGTAACGATGATGACGATATGAGCGGACTAGAAGAATTTACAATGGATATGGCGGCAGCAGTAGAAGAAGCTAATCCTAACTTAAACAATCCGCAAGTACCTGTAGACGATGCAATGAACGATGCGTTTAGCGCATTTAATGACTTTACATCAATGTCAGATGATGGTTTATCTAATCAATCTACACCTCAAGCTTCTCAATTTGATGATATCAACTTGGATGATTTAGACGAGGATGACACCGATGAAACAATACCTTCTGATGCACAAAATTCACAATCAGATATTGATACTTCAAACATTGATTTAAATTCAGAATTAGATAATTTAATGAATAATGATGACATAGACTTAAACAACATAAATCTTGATGAAATTGATATCAACGATATTGATTTAAATGACCCTGATATACAAAATGTTGATTTAGATTTTTCAGAGGATGATTTCAATGCAAATAATCAACAAACTTCACAACAAACAGAGTATACTCAAGATATGCAAATAAATGAAATTCCAGATATGACAAATCAACAAGAATACGACAATTCTCAATTTGCTCCAGATGAATTTGCAACGCAACAAGGTGCACAAAATTATGACCCTAACTTTGCCGCAAATGATCAAAGTACAATTGAAACATTGTATGATAGCACTCAAAATCAAGGACAAATGGGCAATGACGCAATGGATAATACATTAAATCAAAATAATGTAAATATGAATAATTATCAAATGCCACCTCAAAAGCCACAAAAATCACAAAATAAAAAAACTTCTCCGCTATTAGGTATTTTATTAATTGTATTACTTGTAGCTTTAGGTTATACAAAAAAAGACTTAATTATGGAAAAAATTAACGCAAATAAAGGTGTACAAACACAACAAGACCAAAACATGCCAATTGAAGGTGAAAGCCAAGAAGATAAAGAAGATGCTCAAATGCTTAATGATACGACACCAGAAAATACAGAAGAAGGTGAAGATGCTAAGCAACCAATTGGAGCAATTCCTGGTGAAGCTGGTGGACCTCAAGATGTTGCAAGTATGAATGCAAGCTTAAATCAAGGAAAAGAAAGACTTGCAGATAAAAATTTAACAACTATTCCAAGTAAGCCTCAAGCACCTTTATACACAAATCAAATCAAGAAATTATATTGGGAAGTTCCGCAAGAACTTACTTACAACGATGCCGTTGTTAAATATCTAAAAATAACAGGTAGAGCAATGAAATTTGCGATTCAATCAGACTTGTTAAATGTTTCAGAATTACCATACTCATCAAAAATGATAGTAGACGTAGAAATTAATAAGTCTGGTGAACTAACAGCGACAAATGTGACAGTTTCAAGTGGCTCAAAACAAATCGATGCACTTGTGTTACAAAGTGTTAAGGCCGCCTTAAAATACGTAAAAGCGCCTACTTCGGAATTTACAAAGGAAAGTTATAATTTTTCTCTTATAATTAATTTCTAAGTTGTGTTATGATATAAGTGTTAGTTAGCAGATTTTGATGAAAGTTTAAAAATTGGAATTAGCGCAAGAACACTTAGAGTTAATCAAGCGAATAATTAAGGCGGATAAAAAATTCCAAAACAACGAAGACTTGTTTGATGATTTTTTTAATGAAACCTGTAAGCGTTCCTTGTCCATAATTGAAACGATTGATGACGAAGATGCCCTAGAGGCGTATATTAGAAAGATTGCATCAACCGCTATTGTTGTTGTGCTAAAAAACATGGGTCGAGTTAGAAGAACTCATCAAAACTACGTTTCAACTAGAGATATTGAAGCTCAACCTGTTGAAATAAAGGATACTGCTAACATTGACAACATCGCTGTTAACTACAATTTTATTACAATACCAAAGAATCCAGAAGAGATTGTTGTTGAAAAGGAACTTTTACAATCTGTTTACGACTCTGTTGTTATTGCGCATAGCCAAAATGTCGAAAAACAATATCTGCAACTATACGAATTACGCTATGTCGAAGGGAAGAAACAAGCTGAGATTGCTAGAGATATGAATATATCTCAATCACAAGTATCAAAAAGATTATTTGAACTTATGGAAGCAGTCAAGAAATCTATTAACTAACAATTAACCACGAACATTTTAGGTAAAGTATGATTTGTCCAAGATGTAAAAAGCAAATACCAAATGGAACTATAAACTGTCCTCATTGTAATGTTAAAATAGGTACAGTTTGTAAGCATTGTGGTGCTTATAACTTAATCTATAACAAATCTTGTGTAGAATGTGGTACAGAACTTGTAAAATTTTGTCCTCATTGTAAATCTGCAAATTTTCCTAATGCACAAGCTTGCAGAAAATGTGGATATTCATTTAGAAAATCAAAACAAACAACTAACAGAAAAACAGGGCTAGAGCCCCCAAGACAATTTGTTTTACCTGCAATTTCAGATAAAACTACCAAAAGAAAAAAAACAAAGACTGTTATGTCGCCAATGCCAAAGCCTATTCAGAGTAAGAACATTATCAATGTTAATGTTCCAAATCATACCCCTGCAGATTCTCCGCTAATGCCAGAAAAAGAACTTTTACAAGGTTCTGATAGAATGCTCTCAGGTCGTCATTCGGCAACAAAAATGTCTAACGCCTCTAGACTTCATTCAGCAAAGAAAAAAGCTATAAAAAAATTAAAAAAGAAGACAGCTACTCCTGAAAACGAAGTTTTACAAAACCAATTAAACTCTTTACAAACTCAATTATCAGGTCTACAAGAACAATTGAGCACACTTCCGCAACAGCTTAACGCTATGAAACTTCAGCAACAAGAAATTAAAGCTGAAGAAGTTAAAATTGAGGAAGAACAACAAGAAATTATTAAAGAAAAACCAAAATCAAATCAAAAAAGTGTCTTGCCTAAAAGTAAAACACCACAAACTAACAAAAAGGTTCAACGCCCAATAAATGGCGTGACACCACAAATTAAAAATACGAACTTGCGAAAAGGGGTATTGCCATTAAAAGCAAATGTTTTACCGAACAGACATAACGTTATACCTAATCCACGCAAAGTTACACAACCGAAAAACATTCTTTCTGAAGCAGCTAACAGACAATTCAGAATAACAGAACCAAAGGCGAACGAAGAACCGCCAATTAAATCACACGCGATGAATACTGGTGATATGTCTTATTCACCTAACCTATTCACACAACAAAGCGCGAAAAACATACTTGTAAACACATTACTAAACACTTCTGTAAAAGTTATCTCGCTTAGTGGTACTAGCGGTATTGGCAAGAATATCGTCCTTAGAGCAACAATTGAAGAACTTAAGGATAATCAATTCGTATGGCTAATTGGTAAAGCAACTCCGCTTAGCCAAATTACGCCATGCGGACTATTTCAGGATATTCTGTTAACGTTCTTTAATGTTCCAAATTTCTGTATTAATACAACAAAACTAAAGAAAGACTCTTTAAAATTCTTTAAAACTGAATTTCCAAGCCTTAAAGTTGATGAAATAGATGACTTAGTAAACTTCTTATACCCTGAAAAATCGGCATATTACGAAACAATATTCAAAAACAAGACAAGAACCTTCAGTATATTAAGAAAAGTTTTTGAAACTATATCTTCAAGAATGCAAACAGTGTTTGTTTTTGACAACTTTGAGCATATTGATAATATGTCTTATGAGTTCCTAAAAACTCTTATCAATAGTGAAACAGGCTTACAAAACACAAAATTTATACTAACTTACAACGAACCTCGTTCAGCTAAGACATACTTGTATGATAAATCATTGATGGACGAGCAGTACGCCGATATATCATTAATTCCATTTAATGATAGTCAAACTGATACTTTCATTAATCAATACAACCCATTGTTTATTAGTACGTCACAAGCGCTAAGAGATACTATCCACAAGCAAACAGAAGGTAATCCAGCATATATTGAACAAATTTTGAATTTGGTTACAGATTCTAGCAGAAACTACATTTCATTCAGTTTACCTGATTCGTTTGATGCTGTTGTAAAACGTAGATTAGACATCTTAAAAAATGAGAATGTTTTAGTTTACGAACTTCTAATTGCAGCGGCTGTATTGGGCTTAAAATTCTATCCAGTTGTGTTAAATCAACTATTCAAAGTTGATGATAAAGAATTTGTAGCCTTATTCTCTAGCTTACTAGATTTGAACTATATTACACCTGTTAACGAATCTGCTTATGAATTTAAGAGCACTCGTTTATGGAAATCTATTTTAGAAATAGCAAGAAAAGACAAAAACTTTATGACTGTAAATGAAAAGTTATTTGTTATTTTGTCTGGGTTTACGCTATCTTCACACTCTTCGTTAGCGTTACTAGCTACTAACTTAAAGGAAAACCTAAGCGCACTTAATGCTTGGTCAGAAGTGGTACGTCAAACTGCCGCTATTGGTGACGAAAATATTTACATAATGGCTCAAAAATATTCTCTAGTGCTAGTTGACAAGCTTCAAGGTGTAAATAGTTCTTTAATAAAGAATAACATTTACGAAAGACTTGGTAAAGTTATGTCATTTGGCAATCCAAAAGCTGCCATTGAATACTTACCACGCGTAATTGAGCATGTTAGAAAACTTGATGACAATTTGAAAGAGTTTGAATTAACAGGCTATTTAGCTCAATGCTGTCACAAAGTTGGCAACCATTTTGGTGTAATTGAATGTATCGACAGTGCAGTCGCAAACGTAGACCAAACTTATGATTTAGAAATAGCAATGCTAAAATCAAGAAAATTAAATTCATTGCTAACAATCGGTAACTTTGGTGAAGTTGTAAACCTTATAGATAGCGAAATCTTGCCTATTTTTGAACAAAATTTAGACACAACAAAGACTCATAAAAATATTAAAATTGAAGATTTGTTTGAAGCTTGGCTTGAAACATACTTAATATTAGCAAATGCTCTAGTTTTACAAGGCGACAACCGCTCTATCGGCGTTGTAAGCACTATTTTTGAAATAATCGAAAAGAACCACATTCAAAATGACTTATATATTTGCAAGGTTAAATTGACTCTAGCCCTTGCCAATACATTAAAAGGTGACATTCAAGAATCAGAAGTTATCCTTGAAGAAACTCTAAAACAATACAAAAATAACGATATTATGGACGCACAGGCAGTTACTATATGGAATTTGATAAGCGTTATCAATAGTATCTCAAGAAACCAATTAGAGGGCATTCAAGACGAATTATTCCAAATTGTAACATTCGTAAACAACAACAATGATCCATTAAGCAAGAACATCTTAAAACTATTGCTAGGTAAGGTTCTTAAGGAAAAAGGCAAGTTCAAACAAGCACTTGCAATTTACTCTGAACAAGTTTCTTACTTTGCAAAAGAAAAGAATGCTTTGGGCGTACTTATTGCTTGGTACTTCATTTCAGAAGTTACACTTCTTACAGCAGGTCCCGAAAAATCGCTTGAATACTCGCTTAAAGCTCTTGATATTGCGCAAAGCCCAAAGATTCAAAACTTCTATTTTATTACGCAATTCAACAAGATTATCGGCGAAGCGTACCTTGCATTGCAGGATTACGACTCAGCAAAAGCCTACATCGAAAGCGCAATCGGCATTGCGCGTCAATTTGACTTGCTTGATACATTGTCTGAATTGTACTTCTTATATGGTAAATATTTACAAGAATTATCTACAATTCAGTCTGAATCGCAACGAGATTACGCTGTTAGCGCCTTCAAGATGTATGACAAAGCCGTTAACCTTGCGCAAAGTCTACACAATAGCTTGTTAGTAAGCACTGTAATGACTGCAAACACTGAATTACGTCGTTATTGCCAAAAGAATGGTATTATCCTAAGATAGCTATTAACTGCACATAGCTTTGTTTTTAGCTCGATAGCATCCTTATTTTCCAGATTATTCCTGTCAGTTCAGCTTAAAACTGGCTACGACGGATTAAGTTCAACTGATTTCAGCTTTATGTAAGTAAAAACACGTCCGTAAAATTACGTACGTAAATTTACGGACAAAATCATTTTTTATATTTTTTTATATATAAAAAGACTTACTCAATTGAGTAAGTCTTTTTTTGTTAGTTACTTTAAAGTTTTTATTTAAAATTAAGCTTGTGCTTTTGCTGCTTTAGCTGCATCTTTTTTATCTAAGTAATCAGTTAATTTAGCACCTAATTTGTTAGCTACTGGAGTAACGGCTACTGGAGAGATGTATCTGTTGATTGAAGAACATACAACTAAGTCGATTGCTGCTTTAGCGCCTGTTTTCAATGTATCAACTTTCTTAGCATCATAACCACGTTTTGCTACTGCTTCACCGAATTTACCGCAGATGTTTTTAGAAACTTTGTTCAATGCGCCGATTGCTGTGTAAGTAATTGCTGTTGAAACTGCGAATGTTAAAGCTTGGTTAATAGCCATTGTAATACGTTCATTTTTAGATTTCTTTTCATCAGTTAAGTTTTTGTAGATATATAAACCTGTTGTAACTGCTGAACTTGCTGTTGATAAGTGAGCCATTAAGTTTGGAGAATCACCGATTTTTTCCATACCTTTTACGAAAGCATCTGTGTTACCAACTTTTCCTAAACCTGTTGCAACCATATCTGTCATTTTATCCATTGCACCAGTGAATTTTACGTTTTGTGCTTTTGGAGCTACACTGTTAATTGCTGATACGTTCATTATTTTGTACCTCCTTTGAAGCTATCTAAAACGGGACGTTGAGATTCTTGAGCTTGAGCAACTACTGGAGCTTGTTGAGCTTGTTGAGCAGGAGCTGCATCTTTTTTCTTACCGAATAATGCTTTGTTTACATATCCTGATAATTTAGAAGTTAACAATGCTCTTGGAACTGCTAACAAGATGTCAGGACCGAATGATAATACTTTGTTTACGTTCTTTTCTAATGTTGGATTAGATTTCATTTTTTCAGATAATTTTGGTAAATATTTATCTGTATTACCCATTACCTTTTTCAAACCTGCTGAGATTGGTTTCATAACTGTAGATGTAATTGCGAAACCAATTACTGCCGATGCAATAGCGTGAGCTGCTGCATTACCTTTGTTCTTTTGTTCTTGTTCATTTTTTGCAGGTAGTGCCATAATTGTTAATGGACGCAAGACACCTGCCATAACTAATGATGAAGCTGCATTAAATGTTGCAGAGTTAGAACCTGCAAATTCAGCAACTTTTTCAAATGCTTTTGAGCCAACTACTGTATCAACCACGCCTGTAAATTGTGGTTGAGTGGCTTTTTGCATTGCTCCTACTGGATTGATTGCCATAATAGATACATTCCTTTATTTCACTAACACACTTATATAAAGTACAGAGGATTTAAAAAGTTGCTAGTTGAACCCCATGTTTGTAAACAAAAGTTTACAATTAGGGTTAATCTACATCTATAGGCTCTTTTAAGATACCATCTATAGCTTCTCTAGCAATAAAGACAAGTGCTTCTGGAATATTATCAATTGTACAAAGTTGTCTTAAAACATCGACTGTACGCTTGAATACACGCACAATATCGCCTTCTCCAATATCAACTTCATCTATAATTGATTGCCATTCTGCACCGTTTACCCACATTTCAATTAGAGGCGCATAGAAAGAGTTTATATACATAGGTTCTTCAACATTATTATTCTTTTGAACCTTGTCTACTTTACGTCTTACATCTCTAATCTTATTCAAAGTCTTTCTAACTCTTGGAGATAGAGGTATTTGTGCATAATTATCAAAACGCATGTCTTCAGTTGTTACTGAACAAATTACAGCCGAAAGTTCAGCAGGAGTAAGTTCTTCAAGAACACCTGAGAAGATAATTTCCGCCAAATACAATTCATTTTCAGAACGAATTTGTGACACTGTAACACCGCGTTCAGTTGGATAATCATCAACTATATAGCCCATGTCAATTAATGCGCCTCTATGACTCATAAATTTATTCCAGAACACATCTTTTTGAATTTCTATATCCTTTTCAAGTTTACGTTGTTTGGCGATGTAACGTTCAAGAACTTCCAAGTCTTTAATATGTTTTTTATAAAGTTTACATCTATCGCATGTAAATTCTTGCATGCGGTGTAACAAGTCTTTTGTGGTCTTTTCAAAAGCTAAAAAGCCTTCATCAAGTCCACGTTTTTTGTGTTTTTCTTGTTTTCTAATAGTTTTACATGTTTGTCTGTTTGCAACATACATGTTTTTAACTTTGTTATATTCAAGTAAATCAGCGTTAGTCAAACCGCAATAACATTTGAAAGCATTTAATTCATCAATAGTTTCTTGATTTTTTTCTTTTTGCAATAGCAATGGTGCAAGTCTTGTGTTTGATGAAAAATAGCCAAAGCTCTTTAAAATAAGTTGCTTAGCTTCATCAAGATTAAATCTTTGAAGCAAGTTTAGAACCATTGAATATCGTGGAGAAAATCTACTTTCAAGGTCATTTGCTGGTGATAACACCAAATCTGCAACATCTTGAGGTGATTGGAATGGTGTACCAACAATTGTAACATATCCAACTTCGTCCATGCCTCTACGACCTGCACGTCCTGACATTTGCAAAAATTCACTTGCTGTCAATTGTCTATGTCCAGCATCTGTTCTTTTTGAAATTGAAGAAATTACAGTAGAACGAGCTGGCATGTTAATTCCCGCAGCAAGAGTTTCTGTTGCAAATACGACCTTTATCAAACCTTTTTGAAATAGTTTTTCAACCAAAACTTTCCACCCTGGAAGTAAACCTGCATGGTGAGAAGCCACACCACACATCAAAAAATCAAGATGCTTATTTTTTGCTAAATAGTAATTTTCGGCGATATATTCGTCAACAATTTCTTTAATTTGTTCTTGTTCTTCTTTTGTTACAAGGCACAAATTAGCACATTTTTCCATTTGCTCATCACATTTTTTACGTGAGAACGTAAAATAAATTGCAGGAAGCATGTCTTGTTCTGCCAAATTACGTACAACATTTTTAACAGGGCTTTGAGCCTTTTTATTTTTATTACGACCAAATTGTCGTGGTTCAGGTTTAATCTTATTATTTAGCGCTCCTGATGGTGTTAGAAGCGGTAATAACTTATAAGGTTGAGAACTGTCATAATAATAAAATCTTAAAGGTACAGGTCTAAAATCTGTATTAACCAATTCACAAGTTGGGTGAACTGAATTTATCCATGCAGTAAGTTGTTCACAGTTTGCAACGGTTGCAGAAAGTGCCACAATTTGAACATTTGTAGGACAGTAAATAATACTTTCTTCCCAAACAGTACCTCTATCTTCATCGTTCATGTAGTGAACTTCGTCTAAGACAACATATTTAACATCTTTTAAGTTATCAGCAACTGAACCTAAATTTGTGCCGTAAAGCATGTTTCTGAAAACTTCTGTTGTCATAATTACGATTTGACCATTACGGTTAATCGAAGTATCACCTGTCAACAAACCGACTTTATCATATCCATATTTTGTTCCAAAATCGTTATATTTTTGGTTTGAAAGAGCTTTCAAAGGTGTTGTATAAAAAATTCTAGTTCCTTCTTCTAAGGCTCTATGAATTGCGTGCTGAGCAATTACAGTTTTACCTGCACCTGTTGGAGCACAAACCACAACACTTTTACCTTCATTAATTATATTACATGCTTCTTTTTGAAAATCGTCTAATTCAAATGGAAAACCGTATGACATTTTAATACTTCTCCTATCCCTAACAAAAGAATAGCAGATATTTTTAAGTGTGGCTGTTTTATAAAGGATTATTTACAATTTTTAAGTTTAGAAGTTGTAGTTTAAGATTTGTCACAATGCATACGTTTTTAAAATTAAAGGCGGTTGAGTTTTAACTCAACCGCCTTTATAATATACAATTTATAAACTAAATTTTATCAAATCCAGTGTATTTTCTTAAAACTTCTGGAACGATAATTGTACCGTCTGCTTGTTGGAAGTTTTCAATGATTGCGGCAACAGTTCTACCTACTGCAAGACCTGAACCATTGATTGTGTGTACAAATCTTGTTTTGCCTGTTGCTTTTTCTTTATAACGAATATTTGCACGTCTAGCTTGGTAATCACCAAAGTTTGAACAGCTTGAAATTTCCTTGTATGCGTTATATGAAGGCATCCAAACTTCTAAGTCCCAACATTTGTTTGCAGAGAAGCCGATATCACCTGTTGATAATGCAACTCTTCTGAATGGAAGATTCAATTTCTTCAACATTTCTTCTGCATCTTCTGTTAATTTTTCGTGTTCATCTTTTGATGTTTCAGGAGTACACAATTTAACCATTTCAACTTTATTAAATTGGTGAACACGGATTAAACCTCTTGTATCTTTACCTGCAGAACCAGCTTCACGTCTAAAGCATGGAGTGTATGCTGTCATATATTTTGGTAAATCATCTTCTGATAAGATTTCATTTTGATAAATGTTTGTAACTGGAACTTCTGCTGTAGGAATCAAGTATAAATCTTCATCAACACATTT
>ERZ808275.468-NODE-468-length-16397-cov-13.752845_pt1 | contig 16397 bp, 15 predicted proteins | sample MGYA00520894_ERZ808275 | MGnify/ENA primary metagenome ERZ808275 (study PRJEB31516, sample SAMN03275598) | gut metagenome | biome: mammalia-associated habitat; material: feces | host: Papio cynocephalus | place: Kenya | collected 2012-08-03 ...
CCGATGATACTGCCTTTGGTGGGAAAGTAGGTTGCTGCCGGACTTTTTTTGTTTATAGGCAGAAGGGTGATATTATGGATGCAGCTCTTTATTTGATACCTGTTACTTTAGGTGATACTAAGTATGAAAAAGTTTTACCCTCTTATAATTTAGATATAATAAAGCAAATAAAAATTTTTATAGTGGAAAATATAAAATCTGCTAAACGTTTTCTTGCAAAAATTGATAATTCTCATGTAGATGATGCAATTTTTTATGAGCTTAACGAACATACTGAGGCGAAAGATATTCTTAATTATCTTGATGCCTTGGAAAATGGCGAATCTATTGGAGTGATAAGCGAGGCTGGTTGTCCAGCTGTTGCAGATCCTGGAGCAGATATTGTAGCTATTGCGCATAAAAAAAATCTTAAAGTAGTCCCTTTAGTAGGACCGTCTGCTATTTTAATGGCAGTTATGAGCAGTGGTTTTAGTGGTCAGAGTTTTGCTTTTAATGGGTATCTTCCTGTAAAAAATCCAGAAAGGTCTAATAAATTAAAACAACTTGAGCAACGCGCTTATAAAGAAAGGCAGACCCAGCTTTTTATTGAAACACCTTATAGAAATCGACAAATGTTTGAATCAATTTTGGCGGCTTGTAAACCTGAAACTAAACTTTGCATAGCAGCTGGTATTACTACAGATTTTGAGTTTATAAAAACAAGAACAGTCTCTGCATGGAAAAAAACTGGTTTGCCAGAACTGAAAAAGGTTCCAGCAATTTTTTTAATCTATTTTTAAATATAGTTTATGAATCGGTCTTATATTTTTTTTGATATTGAATGTGCAAATTGTTTTGACGGCATTGGTAAAATGTGTTCTTTCGGATATGTTTTAGTTGATGATAACTGGAATATTTTGGATGAAGATGATGTGGTTATGAATCCAGAAACCGAATTTGATTGGTATCTTTTTGATCCAAAGAAGAATTGTCAGTTGGCATATTCAAAAGATTACTTTAGGGCTCAACGTAATTTTGAATCATTTTATTCTCCTATAAAAAAACTTATGGAAACTTCTAGTAGAAGAATTATAGGATTTGGTGTTAGTAACGATATAGGTTTTTTATATTCTGCATGCGAACGATATAGTTTGCCTCAAATAAATTATGCTGCATACGATTTAGCAAATATTTTAAAAAAATCTATAGGTGCAGTTCACAAGTTAGAAGATTTCTGTCATTTGCTTAAAGTTGATATTTCAGATTTGAAAGCTCATAAAAGTCAAGATGATGCAAAAATGACAATGCGCCTTATGAAATTTTTTTGTGAAGAACAAGGCTGCTCTATAGAAGAACTTTTAGAAAATAACAAAGACTGTAAAATTAGTGTAGAAAAATATGTCGAGCAAATGGAAATTAACCGCCACAATAAGGAAGTTCACGAAAAATTAAAAGAAATGTATGGAAAAAAGATTCGAGCTGTTTTATCACACAAACTTTCTGGAGATTATGCTTTAGGCTTTAAAATTTCAACTAATCCAGATTTAGCTTTAAAAGTTGGAACTTTAGTTCAAAAACACGATGGAATATTGAAAAAAAATTTAAAATCCAATGGAACTATAATTATCGACGACAAATCTGATGAGAATCTTATTATTAGTCTTCAAAAAAGAGGATTAAAATCTATCTCAGTTTCTGATTTTTTAGAAAAAACAAAAATGGAATGATTTTTAGGCGAAAGTCGAGTATTGAAAATTGGATTAAAAATCCTGCAGTAGAAAGCTTCTAAAATAACTAAAAACTAAAAACAACGTTGAATAAATATGCAAAAAAATGTATATTTTATACATGATAGTTATGAAATTTGGTGGCTCATCAGTTGCCAATGCAGAAAGAATAAAACATGTTGCTTCAATTATAAAAGCTTATAAAGACAAAAAGCCGGTTGTAGTGCTTTCAGCTATGGGAGATACTACAGATAATCTGTTGGATGCCGCAGATAAGGCTGTTGCTGGTACTGTTGATATTGCTGGAGTTGCAAAACTTCATGAAGATACGGCTGCCGAACTTGGTATTGATATTGGCACAATAAAAGATTTGCTCGATGAACTAAAGACTCTTTTAACAGGTATTTCTATGCTAAAAGAAATAAGTCGCCGTTCAAGGGACTATTTGGTTTCGTTTGGCGAGCGAATGTCTGTAAGGATGATGGCGGCTTATTTGCAAAGTGAAAATATCTCTGCAAAGTTTTATGATGCTTGGGATATTGGCTTTATAAGTGATTCTAACTACATGAGCGCAGAACTTCTTGATGAAGTTTGGGAAAATATTCCCCAGCATCTTAATTCTTACAAAAATGGAACAGATGTAGCAATTCCTATTGTAACAGGTTTTATTGCAAAAGACAAAAAAGGTAATATAACAACTTTGGGGCGCGGAGGTTCTGACCTTACTGCAACAATGATTGGGGCTGCAATGAATGCTGAGGAAGTTCAGACTTGGAAAGATGTTGATGGAATTTTGACTACAGATCCGAGAATTGTAAAAGAAGCTAGAACTGTTCCAGAAGTAACTTATGAAGAGGCGCAAGAGCTTGCAATGTTTGGTTCTCAAGTTCTTCATCCTCGGTCAATGGTTCCTGTAAGAAAAAGTGGAACTCCTGTAAGGGTAAAAAATTCTTATAACATAGAAAGCAATGGAACATTAATAGTAGAAACTCATTCTGGAAAAGTACCTCCTGTTTGTGCCATTACTTCTGTAAAGCATGTGGCCATTGTCGATATTGTTTCAAATAGAATGTTGGGGGCATGCGGGTTTCTTGCGCATATTTTTAATAATTTTTTAAAATGGAACATAAGCATTGATGTTATAGCTACTTCAGAAGTTTCTGTTTCTTGTACTGTAAATGGAAATGAAAATCTTGATGGACTATTAGAAGATTTAGGCAAGGCTTGTGATGTTTCTGTTCGTAGAAATAAAGCTATTGTTACAGTTATTTGCGATGCAGCTCACTCTAGTGCTATTTTGGCAAGCGGATTCGAGGCCCTTGCAGATGAAGGCATTAATGTTCAAATGATAAGTCAAGGAGCATCAAAAGTTAATATAAGTGTCATTGTAGATGATGACGAATCTGACAGAACTGTAAGGGTTTTGCATAAAGCTTATTTTGATTAGTTAGAGGGATTTATGAAAATTGCTTTAGTAGGATACGGAAAAATGGGGCACATGATAAAGAATTGTGCTCTATCACTTGGACATGAAGTTGTTGCAACTATAGATGTCATTTCTGATGATGCTGATATAAAGGTTTCTGCTGGAGATGGTCAAGCAGTTGCAAGAGCTGTAAAATCTAGCGGGGCAGATGGTGTTATTGAATTTAGCCATCCAACTGCGGTATTAGGAAATATAAATGCACTTCTTCCTTTAGGAATTCCAATAGTTGTAGGAACTACTGGTTGGAATAGCAAATTTGATGAAGTTTCTAAACTTGCTTCTGATTGTGGCGGAACTATAATGACTTCTTCAAATTTTTCAATTGGTGTAAATATGCTTTATAAAATAATTGAAGAAGCTGTAAAAATTATGGAGCCGTGGCAAGAATACGATATTTCTACTTGGGAAATGCATCACAATCAAAAAGCTGACAGCCCTTCTGGAACTGCATTAGAAATAGCTAAAAGAATTCTTAAAAATACAAACAAAAAAACAGAAATGGTCGTAGACGCTTTTCATGAAAAACCGAAACCAGAACAGTTGCACGTGTCTTCTACAAGATGTGGGGCAGTTCCTGGAACGCATACTGTTTTTTTTGATAGTCCTGCTGACACTATCGAAATTACACATACGGCTCGTAGTCGAGAAGGTTTTGCACTGGGGGCGGTGCATGCCCTTGAACGGTTATGCGATGGTTTAAAAACAGGAAGACTAGTAAAAGGCAAACTTTACGGAATGCAAGACCTTTTTTAGTTTTCTTTAGTAAATCATCATAATTATTCCTGCTGAAATAAGCGCTTGGGCAACAAGATATGTAAGCATTACGAAGAATTGGTTGTTTTTTGTGCTTTTTCCGCAGAGATTCATCAAATAAAGATAACTTGCCGCCATAAGCAAAATTGTTCCAAAAAATTGTAATAAAGAATAGAGCGTCCTTGTTCCAATAAGGGTTGCAATCGTTGCATAATTCAATGCGCATAGGATTAATGCAAATGCGGTTATAAGTGCAATTTTTGCTTTAGAAAGTTTTCTTCCTGTAAAAATTGAAATGAATATTATTCCTGTATAAAAAAGTATAAATGCAATCTTAAAAAATGGATTTAAAGGAAATAGTTTTATTGAAGGAAATAATATTACTATCCAATTTAAATTTGACAGGCCAAAGAATAAAATTCCAAAGACTAACATTTTTATTCGTTCCTGCCTTATAAAAAAAATATTCCCCATGCAAGCAAATGTTATTGCGAAACTTGTAAATATAATTAAATTTTTTGAATCAGGCCATCTAAACGTTAATACGAGTATTGAGCTTGCAAGTATTAACGGCATCAGCATAGGTTTTGTAATTATTTGTAATTTTCTGTTTGATTTTGCACAAGCTATAAGATGAAGTGTTGATGCGATAATAAAAAATGTACAACTAATAAGAAAGAAAATGTTAGTAATCATAAGATTAATTATATCATATTTATAGTTGTGATAGTATAGTTTTTTATTTTAAGGCGGTTAATTTTATTTTTCAAAAACTCTATAATCAACCTAAAAAATAATGTTGAAACAATTAAATGTTTTATTTATAATTAAAATGACAAATATTTAAAAAATGTTTTTTATCTTTATAATAAATTTGCGTTGCAAACTTTTTATGGGAGGATATATGACAATATCAGAGATGCTAGGGCAGAGCGGACTTCTTACTTTGCTCGGTATGTGTGTAGTTTTTGGTTTCCTTATAATCTTGATAGTTTTTATGAAACTTCTTCAAGTTGTTGTACATTCGTTTAAACTTGATAAAGATATTGGAAAAAAGAGTGAAAAATCTATTGAAAAAAAGCAGAAATCGGTGGCAATTCCATCATCTTCTGCAGTTGACAAAAATGCAGTAGTTGCAGCAATTGTTGCGGCTATACGCGAAAAACAGTCTATATAAAAATTGCTTTTTACTGGAGGTAGAAATGGCTAAGGTTGGAATAACAGAACTTGCAATACGGGATGCTCATCAGAGTCTTCTTGCTACTCGTATGACTACAGCAGATATGCTTCCCGCTTGCGGAATGCTCAATAAAATAGGATATAAATTTGTAGAAGGCTGGGGTGGCGCGACCTACGATTCTTGTATTCGTTTTTTAAATGAAGATCCATGGGACAGGCTTAGAAAACTCCATGCTGCCATGCCGGATACAAAAATCATGATGCTTTTGCGTGCGCAGAATCTTCTTGGTTATCGTCATTATGCAGATGATGTTGTGGAAAAGTTTGTAGAAGTTGCTGCAAAAAACGGAATTGATGTCTTTAGAATTTTTGATTGCTGCAATGATCCTAGAAATATGGAATGTGCCACAAAAGCTGCAAAAAAAACTGGAAAGCACGTTCAAATGGCTATTTCCTATGCAGTTACTCCTTATCACACTGTTGAAAAATATGCAGAGCTTGCAAAAACTTATGCAGATTTCGGTGCTGATTCAATTTGCATAAAGGATATGTCTGGTCTTTTAAAGCCTTATGAGGCTTACAATCTTGTAAAAGCCATAAAAGCTAAAGTTGATCTTCCTGTTGAAATTCACACACATGCTACAACAGGCCTTTCTGTTGCAACTGAATTAAAAGCTGCCGAGGCGGGCGCCGACATTCTTGATACAGCAATTTCTTCATTGTCTATGGGAACTTCCCATTCTCCTACAGAAACTGTTGTTGAAATGTTGAAGGGTACTGAATATGATACAGGGCTTGACACAAAAGCTCTTTTGGAACTCGCCGCTTATTTCAGAGAAGTAAGAAAGCATTACTCTTCCCTTGAATCGACGTTCTTGGGAGCTGATACTAGAATTCTTTTAAGTCAGGTTCCTGGCGGAATGCTTTCTAATCTTGAAAGTCAGTTAAAGCAGCAAGGCGCAATGGACAAGATGGATGCAGTTCTTGCAGAGCTTCCTATTGTTCAAAAAGATGTGGGATATGTTCCGCTTGTAACACCTACTTCTCAGATTGTTGGTACTCAAGCTGTTTTTAACGTTCTTTTTGGACGATATAATAACCTTACTCAAGAGTTTAGAGATCTTTTAGTTGGCCGGTATGGAAAGCTTCCTGCTGAACCAAATCAAGATCTTGTAAAGAAAGCTCTTGTTCAAAACAAAATGGAAGCCGCTGTAACTTGCCGGCCGGCAGATCTTATCGCTCCTGAATGGGAAAAGATGGTGAAAGATGCTAAAGAAAATGGGGGAGATGGAAGTGAAGAGGACACTCTTACCTATGCAATGTTCCCAAAAGTTGCTCCAAATTTCTTTAAGAATCGCAAGAATGGTCCAGTAGATGCTGCGTCAACTTTTGCTAAAAAAGAATCTGCGCCTGCAAAAGAAAATAAAGGCGGTTCATATTCAATCAATGTAAATGGAACATCTTATAATGTTGTTTCTGGTCCTGCTGGAGACAATATGAAAGTCGTTGTTGACGGAAAAGAATATAATGTAGCTTTTGGAAAGGCTGGTGCTGCTGAAGTTGCTGCAAAGACTCCTGTTGAGCAAGCTGCAGTTTCTGGAGGCGAAGACGTAAAAGCTCCTGTTGCGGGAACTCTTCTTCGCTATGCGGTGGATAACGGTTCTACAGTTTCTAAAGGCCAGACTGTAGTAATTCTTGAATCTATGAAGATGGAACTTGAAGTAAAATCTCCTTGTGATGGAGTGATAAATTTTACGGCTAGCACAGGAAGTCAGGTTTCAAATGGACAAAAGCTTGCTTCTGTTGGAGGAACTGTAAAGGCTCCTGTTGCAAAGCCGGCAGCAGCTCCTAAAAAAGAGGTTGTAAATTCACCTTTAGCTTCATCATCTGGAAGCGGAACTCCTGTAAAAGCTCCTGTTGCAGGAACTCTTCTTCGTTACGCAGTTAGCGAAGGTTCTTCTGTTTCTGCTGATACAACTGTTTTAGTTGTGGAATCTATGAAAATGGAACTTGAAATAAAAGCTGGTGTTGCTGGAAAAATTCATTTTATTGCGGAAACTGGTTCTCAAATTTCAAATGGGCAGATTGTTGCTGAGGTCTTATAGGGGCTAAATTATGGAAATGGCGTTAAATAAAACACAAAATACTAAGCGTATTTTTTTTATAACAGCTATAATTGCTGTAGTTTTTGCTCTTCTTTCTTTTGGAAGCTACGGTTTTGCAGATAATGGAAAAGAAGTTGCATCAATAAAGAACATGAATACAGCGGTTATAGAAGGTTCAGAAAATGTGCCGCACGTTTCTGTAAGCAGTTTCTTTAGTAATATATGGAAAAATACTGGAATCTACAAAATGATTCACAAAGAAACTGCCGAAGAATTGGCTCAAAATGCTGCGGAAGAAATAGTTTTAGAATCTGCTAAAACTGAAAATCCTTTTGAAAACATTTCTGTTCCTGGCTGGCAAAAACTGGTTATGCTGGCTATAGGTTTTATTATTGTATACCTTGGAGCCGCAAAGGGATTTGAACCGCTTCTTTTGATTCCTATAGGATTTGGAACAATCCTTGTAAATATTCCTGGTGCTGGAATGGGAAACGCTCCTGATGGAATGTTGCATATAATATATTCGGCAGGCGTGGCTAATGAGTTTTTTCCTATGCTGATTTTTATGGGAATTGGTGCCATGACGGATTTTGGTCCTTTAATCGCAAATCCAAAGATGGCATTGCTTGGCGGCGCTGCACAACTTGGCGTTTTTGCGACTCTTTTTGGCGTTGCATTGATGAATCTTATTCCTGGTATAGATTGTACAATGCTTCAAGCTTGCGCAATTGCAATTATTGGCGGCGCAGACGGTCCTACTTCTATTTATGTTTCTGGAAAACTAGCTCCAGAAATGATGGCTGTAATTGCCGTTGCCGCGTATTCATATATGGCTTTGGTTCCTATGATTCAGCCTCCAATTATGAAGTTGCTTACAACTAAAAAAGAACGTCTTATCCGAATGAAACAGCTTAGAGATGTTAGCAGAGCTGAAAGAATATTATTTCCAATGCTATTGCTTGTAGTTACAATTCTTTTCTTGCCGCCAGCAGCTCCTCTTATAGGAATGCTTGCTTTTGGCAATTTTATAAAAGAAATTGGCTGTGTAGAGCGGCTTTCTAAAACTGTTCAGAATGAAATGATGAATATTGTTTCTATTCTTTTAAGTCTGGGCGTTGGTTCTCAAATGACTCCTGAAAAGATTATGAATCCTAACTCTTTTGCTATTATTGTGCTCGGTCTTTTTGCTTTTGCTATTGCGACTGCAGGCGGCGTGCTTATGGCGAAGTTTATGAATCTTTTCTTAAAGGAAAAAATAAATCCATTGATAGGCTCTGCTGGTGTTTCTGCCGTTCCTATGGCTGCAAGAGTTAGCAATAAGGTTGGACAAGAATACGATCCAATGAACTTCCTTTTGATGCACGCAATGGGACCAAATGTCTCTGGCGTAATAGGAACTGCTATTGCGGCAGGCGTGTTTATTGCAACTTACGCCAAATAAAAATAAGGGTTGCCTGATAAGTGTCCATGTTGATTTTGAAAGAAAATTCTCATGAAATAGCTTTTAGGCAACCCTTGTTTTTTTTACAGTTATAAAAAACTTGAAGTTTGGACTATTTATAAAAGTTCAAAACGTTTTTATCGGTTTTAATCAATTAGTTTATTTCCACTTAAATGTTATAAGCCCGATTATATATATTGCGATTATGCAAATTGGAACAAACCAGGCGAAAATCGGTTTCATCCAGTTTTTGATTTTTATGCCTTCGCCTTCGTTTGCTTCTGCCATAAGGTTTTGCCAACCCAATCCAAACTTGCTAGAGCAGCTGAACAGCGAGAATATCAAAGCTCCCAGCGGAAGAAGATTGTTGCTTACAATAAAGTCCCAAAAGTCTAGCCATGCAGAGCCTTCGCCAAACGGATGGAATTTAAATACGCTGTAGCCTAGCGCGGTTGTTAATGCGATTAAAAAGATTCCGCTGCCGCAGATAAGGCTTCCTTTTGCGCGCGACCAGCCGGTCATTTCGCGGACGCAGGCAAGTATGTTTTCACAGACGGCCAGTTCTGTTGAGAATGCGGCGAAAACCATAAAAAGAAAGAAGAGGCTTCCCCAGATTCGACCGCCGCCCATGTTGTTGAAGACGGTTGTCATTGTGTTAAAAAGAAGAGAAGGACCTGCGTCTACTGCGATGTTGAACGATGCGCAGGCTGGAAAAATTATAAGGCCGGCGACGATTGCAACAAATGTGTCGAGGATGATTACCTTTACGGTTTCACCCATAAGGCTGCGGTCTTTGCCGATGTAGCTTCCGAAAATTGCCATTGCGCCGATTCCGATTGAAAGCGTAAAGAATGCCTGGTTCATTGCCGCGACAATTACAGGAACAGTCAGCTTTTTAAAGTCCGGAACAAGATAGAACGCAAGACCTTTTGTTCCGCCTTTTAGCGTAATGCTTCGCACTGCAAGAACTGTCATCAAAATAAGAAGCATGACCATCATGTATTTTGTGATTCGTTCAAGCCCGCTCTGCAGATTTCTGGTTAAAATTGCAAAACAGACTGCAACTGCAATAAAAAGATACATTACATTTATGCGCGGATTTGAAATCATTTTGCCGAAACTAAGCTCGCCGGATTTTCCCGCTACAAACGAGACAAAATAATAAATCAGCCAGCCGGTAACAACCGTGTAGAACGCCATCAAAAAAATGTTTCCCAAAAGGCAGACGTAGCCGTGGAAGTGCCATTTTGAACCAGGTTTTTCAAGCTTTTGATACATTCGCACAGGGCTTGCCTGTGAAGCTCTTCCAAGCGCGAATTCCATTGTCAATGCCGGAAGTCCCAGCAGAACAAGAAAAATAAGATAAACCAGAACAAATGCGCCTCCGCCGTTCTGTCCGACTAACCATGGAAACTTCCAAACGTTTCCGCAACCAATTGCGCAACCTGCGCTCAGCAGAATAAATCCAAGTCTGCTGCTTAATCTTTCTCTAGCCATTTCTATATTGTAGCAGAAAATCGGGAAGATGGGTAGGATTTGAAAAATATTGTGGTTCGCTATTTTCTTTGTAACATAAAAACTTTCTTCCATATATTATATATACTTTTTTACCAGAGCGATAATCTCGTTTTTTGCAGCTTCTTTTTCGTCTTTGGGTGCAGAGAATAAAATTTCCGGGCGGATTTTTAGCGCGTTGCAAAGCTTTATGATTGTGTATAGATTCGGAATGTTTTTGCCGCCTTCAATGCAATTCACCTGATTCTGGGACAAACCTGCCGCAAAAGAAAGCTCAATCTGTGACATATTCGCTTTTTGCCGCTCTTCCTTTAGTCGGCCAAGCACAAAATTCACCTGCTCCTGAAATTCCTCTTCTATCATGCTAATCAAAATAAACAGAATTTCGTTGACAAACAACACGGTAAACCATTAGAATATTTAATGATTTTCCATTGAAAAAAATAACGGAAAAAGGTTGTTTTTGGGAGCGTGAGGGATGAGTAAAGAAGTTCTTTCAGAATTAAATCAGTCTTTGTTGCGGCATTTTAAGGAAAAAGGGATAGAAAACGCCTTTTATTACGAGCCACTTTTTGACTATTATTGGCTTCAAAAGGACAAAATCGGAATCTGCAATCTTGAGCCTTATGACAATGGTTCGGGCGAAAATCTTATGGGCTTAAAAAAGGTTAGCAACGAAGTTATTGACTATTGGTACGGCTCAAAAACATTTCAGCGCACATTAAAAATGTTCCAGCTTGTTACAAAAAAATTGGAAACTGGCGGCTATGTTACAGAAAAAGACTTGGCTGAATGTGACAATAAAAATGTTGATAAGGTTGTTGAAAAAGATTTAGGGACTTCACTGTATTTTAACTTTCGCCTGACTGTTGGAGGGCATTCAAAAGAAAGCACAGACGAAATTGTGGAATTTTACAGCGACAAATTTTATTTGGAATATTTCAGGAATTTTGTAAAAGCAACAGAGCTGGATATGCTGATTGTAACAGGGCAGACCGGCTGTGCTTTGATAAACAAAATTTACCCGGATTTGCACCTTGAATATAACAAAGAGCCAAAACGCCTTGAAAATCTTTTGATTTGCTCCGCTCCTCATCCGGCCGCAAGAAATTATTCGAACAAAGAACTGGTTGATAATATCAATTATTTTTTTGATTACTATTGGAAAAAAGCATAGAAATAAAATAGGAGAAGAAGATGAAAAAATCAAAATATTTAGCACTGTTTGCGGTTGCATTTGTTGTTGGAATTACAGGCTGTAAAGTTGAGGCGGAAAAACACGAGCATACATTTTCAAAAGAATGGACAACTGATGAAATTGCTCACTGGCATGCGGCAACATGTGAACATAAAACAGAAACATCTAGCATGGCGACACATACGTTCGACGTATGGAAAATTACGAGAGAAGCAACAGAAACCCATGAAGGCGAAAAAGAAAGAACTTGCTCAGTTTGTAAGTATGTGGAAAAAGAGATTATTGCAAAACTGGAGCACGTGCATACATTTGGCAGCTTGACTGTAATAAAAGAGGCAACAGAACTCGAAGATGGATATGGTGAGAGAACTTGTTCAACTTGTGAATACGTGGAACAAGTGCCTATTTATGCGTATAATCATACACATACATTTTCAAAAGAATGGTTAAGTGATGAAACAGACCATTGGCATATTGCAATTTGTGGACATACTGAAGTAAGCGAAAAAAATACTCACAAATGGAATGAAGAAATTATAAAGGCTGCAACATGTACAGAAGACGGAGAGAAAAAATTAGTATGCTCTGTTTGTGCTAGAACTAAAACTGTAGTTATTCCTGCAACAGAATGGTTATCTGATGCCACATATCACTGGCATGTAGCAACTTGTGAACATAGCACAGAAATTGGTGGTAAGACTGAACACACATTTGGGGAGTGGAAAGACGTGCAAACATCAACGGATAGTAGCCAGCAAGAAAGGTATCGCATTTGTGATGTTTGTAGCTATGAAGACAAAAGAGCCGTTTCAAATATTATAGATAACCTTGTAAAAGTTGATGGTATAACAATTACTGGAGATGAAACATGGACTCCAGAATCAAAGATATTTATAAAAGGTAGAAAACTTACAATTCCAAGTTTGTATGTAAGTGATCATGAAATAACTATGAGGGAATATAAAAAAGTTATAGAAAATTTCAATCTTTACACGTTTTCAGTTAGTGATGCAGATGGAAATGAGTATAAAAAAGATAATGACAAATTTTGGGATGCACCTATGGATGTTAGTTGGTTTAATGCAATTGTTTTCTGTAATAAACTGTCAGAAAAAGAATTACTAAACTCTTGTTATACAATTAACGGTTCTGAAAATCCTGATGATTGGGGTGCAGTTCCAACTAGTAGCGAGAGTGATAACTTTGCTTTATGGAATAATTGTATCTGCGACTTTACTAAGAATGGTTACCGTCTTCCAACAGAAGTTGAATGGGAATATCTTGCACGTGGTGGACAAAAGTTTGAATATTCAGGAAGTGATAAATTAGATGACGTTGGTTGGTATAAGACTAATAGTATAATCGATGGTAGTCCATCCTTGAAAATAGTTAGACTGAAAAACAAAAACGGTTACGGATTATATGATATGAGTGGTAATGTTAGCGAGTGGTGTTGGGATTTCTATACTAGGTATATATATAAAGAACTACCTTTTGAAGGACCTTCTTCTACCAAAAATAATGATGAGTATAGACCTTGGGCTCGTGTTTGTCGCGGTGGAGACTATTATGACTCGATAAAAGGTCGTTTTTCAGTTTATTACAGAATTTATAATAGTGAATATGTGGGCGGTAGAATAGGCATCCGTGTAGTACGCACCGTAACAGAATAATTTTTCGGTACAACTGAAAAATAAATATAAACTCAAAACGAATACAAAAAATCAATGAAAAAGGAAAAATCAAAATGAAAATTTTTGTTATAAAAGGTAAAGAAAATTCTGGCAAAACAAATGCCATAAGAAATATATTTCAGGCAATTGTAAAAGGCAATCATGGAAAAGTTCTTTTTTACGAACCTAAGGGCGCGGATTATTGCGATTTTATTTCTGTTGTGGAATTAAAATGTAAAAAAATTGTAATCAACAGTCTTGGAGACTGCGTTTCTTATGTAAAGAATGGCAAGGCAAAAGCAGAAAAAGAAAATGCTGATATTTTTATAACTGCATGGACTTCAAAACTGGATAAAAATCAAGATTTAAAAGAAATCCTGCCAAATTCAGTTATATATGAAGATTATAAAGTTCCAGAAGAAAAATTTCTTTTGGAACAAGCGGACTGGATTTCAAAATTCTTATCTAACCTTGTGTAAATATTAAGTTATCTTTCAAAAGATAAAGACTTAAAAAATGAAGGAATTATTTTTGGTGAAGAGATAGAAAAAACTTTCACAGAGTCGCATTTTTGTTTTGTGTGCTCGCCTTGTAAAGTTTAAGAACGCTTCTGTTCGTGACGTACAGTGTTTTTGCGATGTGGCAGTAATTTTATAAAACACATTTTAGTCCTTATGTACCGAACAAAATTATTTTTTTTCTGATTTAGTACGTTTGAACCGTATAAGTTGCGTTTTTTGTTGATTTAGTCTATTATAACAGTATGGTAAGAAGAGAAAACTGGCTGAAAAAAATCCGTCCTTTTTATGAGAATGAACTTGTCAAAGTGCTGATTGGAATCCGACGGTGCGGAAAATCTGTTATTTTAAGGCAGATTGCGGATGAGATAAAAACTGACAGCTCGCATAAAATTTTCATCAACTTTGAGGATCTGAACTTTGCTTCATTAAAGGATGAGATTTCGCTTTTTGAGTATGTTAAGAAAATGATGACAGATGAGAAGAAATATTATCTGTTTTTTGATGAAATTCAGAATGTTGCAAACTTTGAAAAGGCTGTCAATTCTTTCAGGCTTTTGAATACGAGCATTTTCATCACAGGCTCTAATGCCAAGCTTCTGTCCGGCGAGCTGGCGACACTGCTTTCCGGACGTTATGTTTCCTTTAAAATTCTGCCGTTCACTTTTGCCGAGAGCCTTGAAATTCAGGGAATAGAAAAAGCGGATGAGAACGCTCTTATGGATTACATCCGTTGGGGTGGCATGCCGCAGCGTTTTTCTTTGCACAGCGACGATGAGCTCAAAGTTTTTCTTTCTGATTTGTATGATTCGATTGTTTTGAAAGATATTATTTCCCGCTATAAAATTCAAAATGTGGCGCTGCTGAACAAGATTATTGATTATCTTTCTATTAATATGTCGCAGATTTTTTCGGGAAAGTCGATTGCAAATTTTCTGAAATCTGAAAACCGGGAATGTTCAAAGGAATCGCTTTACAATTATCTTTCGTTCATTTGCAATTCCTGCGTTACGGAAAAAGTTTCACGATATGACATTCAGGGGAAAAAAGTTCTTTCAACATTCGACAAGTATTATCTGGCGGACGTGAGCCTGGCAAGAATTCATTCCGTAAAGCTCGACATCGGAGCAAGTCTTGAAAATATAGTCTGCAATGAGCTCAAAAGCCGCGGATATGAAGTTTTCATAGGGGCTCTGAAAAATGCCGAGATTGATTTTGTCGCGCAAAAGGGAAATGAAAAACTTTATTTTCAGGTCTGCTATCTTCTTGCCGACGAAGCGACCGTTGAGCGTGAATTCGGCGCATACAAAGCCGTAAAGGACAACTTCCCGAAGTATGTCCTTTCCGCTGACAGATTTGATTTTTCGCGGGACGGAATTATCCACAGGAATATAATCGACTGGCTGCTTGAGTCTCATAAATAAGGTTGTTTTCTCTCGCTTTATAAATTCTTCACCATCGCCTCATTGTTTGTGTGCCAGTTCATTGCTTCGTAGAGTTTTCTGCCGTCGTCGGTTGCGTCAAGGCTGATTTCTGTAACTCCATGCTCCTTCGCTTCGTCAGCAAGTAGTTCAATCATTCTGCGGGCGATTCCTTTGCGGCGGAATTCTTTTTCAACGTGCACGTTCATAAGGTGCGCGCGTTTTCCGCTTGGGTGCGAGAATGTCGGCATCATGTTTGTGTAGCAGAGTGTCGCATTTCCAATAATTTGCACAGGTTCGCAGGAATTGCCAATTGCAAGCGCATTTGTTCCGTCGTCGTGCAAAAAATATTCTTTTGTGGCTTCCATGAACTCGGTGGAAAATTCATAGTCTTCACTGAATCCGCATACTTCGCGCATTGTCCGGCAGCGGGATTTTATCAGTGCGTCTATGTCTGCGTCTGTTGGTTTTCTGATTTGAATCATGTTTTTGTTTCCTTTTAATTTGCTGAAAAGTCGTCTTTTTCCGGGTTGTCATTCCAAACGTATTCAATCCGCTTGGCAATTTCGTTCGCTTTGTTTTTCCCAAGAATGTCGGAGACAAAACCCAAAGCCATGTCCATTCCTGCGCTGATTCCGGAAGACGTATAGAATTTTTCGCATGCGATCCAGCGGGCCTTTTCAATCCAAAGCGTTTTTTGCGAAGTTGACTTTACCCACTCGAATGTCCTTTTGTTTGAAGTCGCCCGGATTCCGTCAAGCGCGCCACATTTTGCAAGAAGGGCAGAGCCGGTACATACTGAAAGACAGAATTTTGATTTTTGGGCAAGCTGCTTCAGTTTTAAAAGAAAATCCGCATCGAGAACAAGGGTTCTAGTTCCTTCTCCGCCTGGAATTAGCCATACGGAATCTTCTTTTGCTTCTGTGATTGATTTTGTTACGACTGAAACATTCTGCGAGCTTGTTACAATTCCGCCTGCAACTGAAAAATATTCAAGCTCAAATTCCTGCGCTTTTCCGAAAATCTCGGCAGGTCCGAACGCATCGAGCGTTTCAAATTTGTCAAAAAGAAGAATGTTTATTTTCATGCTCTCTCCTAAAATGTTTTTGTCATTATCCAGCTTCTTTGTCGTTATCTGGCTTGACCCTGCGACGTTTCTGAAAGAAACTCGTTTGATAATCTCTTGCGGTGGATTTTCGTGTCGGTGACGGAAATGACAGTGGAAATAATATGTGGCAATCTTACTGCCGATTCTGCTTTTTTGCAATCTGGGAATGGCGGTAAAATTGCTGTGTTCAATTTTCCGTTGTTGTAATATAATTTTTGCATGACTAAATTCCTTTTTGTCTTGCCTGCGGTTTGCGTCCTGTTTTTCTCGTGTTATTTTTCAGGCGACAATTCC
>ERZ808275.469-NODE-469-length-16383-cov-3.063939_pt1 | contig 16383 bp, 10 predicted proteins | sample MGYA00520894_ERZ808275 | MGnify/ENA primary metagenome ERZ808275 (study PRJEB31516, sample SAMN03275598) | gut metagenome | biome: mammalia-associated habitat; material: feces | host: Papio cynocephalus | place: Kenya | collected 2012-08-03 ...
AATCAGTCTAAAATGTCCGAGCGACCACAACATGTACTGGAGTGCATCTCCGAAATTCCTAGAAGAGAACAAAGCAACCGACAAGGGCGGCAAGAGTCTGCTGAAGGCTCTTTGCGAGAACATCGACCTTGCCATCGACAAGACTCTGTCGAAGAAAGGCAAGTTTGACATCAAGGCTCTACTTTGGCATCAGGGAGAGAGCGACCGCCACGACAACAAGGCTTACTACGAGAACCTGAAGGAGATGATAGCTTATGTGCGCCGCCATCTGGTGGAGAAAACGGGACAGAAGAAATACTATAAGCTGCCTGTTATTCTCGGTGGCATTTCTCATAAGAGTGCCGGTTTCTCTGAGGGTGTGGAGGAAGGACAGCGCCGACTTGCCGAAGAAGACAAGAACGTTTATTTCATCCCCGTGCCTGAGGCCTCGCTACAGTCTGACCACATGCACTTCGATGAGCATGGTGCCGAACTGCTCGGCAAGAAAATATACAACAAGCTCGTGGAACTGAAACTTGCCGGCAAAGGAGCCAAGAAGATATAGATTTTTCATCTTTCCTTCACCAGTTCTCCCAAAACTCCCAGTTCTCCCAGAACTCCCAGAACTCCCAATCATCAACAAAACTAAAAAAACAATATGAGCTCCATCAAGAAATCATTTTTGGCAATTACAGCCGCTGTTGCCCTCGCCAGTACTGCACAAGCCGCGACCCACGATGAGGTTACCCTTATCGAAAAACCGGTGAAAGTGTCTGCCATATCCGGAATCCAGGGATTTATCGGCGACAGAATGAAACTGAACCGCAACACGTATCTGAAGAACTTCCCTATCGACCAGTATGTCGACTTTGTGGTTAACCGCAGACATACGGCATGGGACTGGACCCGTGCTGAACAGCACGGCAAGTGGATTGAGAGTGCTTACCTCTCGGCTCTGCAAAGCGGCGACAAGGAGCTTCTCGCCAAGGCTAAGAAAGAACTATACAGAATTATCGGTTCGCAGGAAGCTAATGGCTACCTCGGAACTACGGCAAAGGATTACCGTTCGAAGAAACGACCCATCAGAGGTATGGATCCATACGAGCTGTATTTCGTTTTCCATGCCTTCGAGACGGTATATGAGGAGACCGGCGACAAGACGGCTCTGAAGTCTGTGGAGAAACTTGCCGGATATTTTCTCGACAATTTCGGTCCGGGAAAGAACGAATTCTGGCCTTCCAAGACTCTCCGGTATCCGGAGAACAAGGGCAAAGTATTGTCGGGACAGAGCGACTTCGCCGGCCACAGCGTACACTATGCCTGGGAGGGCACACTGCTTGCCGACCCTATCGCACGTCTGTATGAAATTACGGGTAAGAAGAAATATCTCGAATGGTCGAAATGGGTTGTAGGCAACATCGACAGATGGGGCGGATGGGACGCCTTCTCGCGCCTCGACTCCGTTGCCGACGGCAAGCTCGGTGTTGACAAACTGCAACCGTATGTGCATGCCCATACTTTCCACATGAATTTCATGGGCTTCCTCCGTCTGTATCGCATTACTGGCGACAAGTCGCTGCTCAGAAAGGTAGAAGGTGCATGGAGCGATATTGCCAGCCGACAGATGTATATCACTGGCGGTGTGAGCGTGGCTGAACATTACGAACCGGGATTCATAAAGCCTCTCAGCGGAAACATCATCGAGACCTGTGCCACCATGTCGTGGATGCAACTGACACAGATGCTTCTGCAACTCACCGGCGACACGAAGTATGCCGACGCCATGGAACGACTGATGATTAACCACGTGTTTGCCGCACAGGATGCAGAAAAGGGAACTTGCCGTTATCATACTGCTCCTAACGGGGTGAAACCTGCCGGATATTTCCATGGTCCCGACTGCTGCACGGCGAGCGGGCACCGCATTATATCCCTGTTGCCAACGTTCTTCTATGCCGAACGCGGAAGGGAATTCTACATCAACCAGTATGTGGGGTCAAACTACAACGGCAGTAACTTTAAATTTGATATCGAGGGCAACTATCCTGCCGACGGCAATATCTCTATCCGCTTTAGCCAAGGCTGCGAAAAGGAGCTTTGTCTCCGCATACCGTCATGGTGTAAGTCTCCGTCGGCTAAGCTCAACGGAAAGTCCATCGACGGTGTGAAGCCGGGCAGCTACCTCAAGATAAACAGGAAATGGGCAAAGGGCGATGTTGTGGAACTGTCGTTCCCTATGGAGGAACGCTGGATAATGCGCGAGCACCATGCCGACTACGAGAAGTATTACTTGAAGGACGGCGAGATTATGTATCGCGAGAAACCGACACAGAATATCCCTTGTGCCTTTCTCCACGGACCGGTGGTGTATTGCGTGGATATGGTCTGGAATCCACAGCTGCACAACGACGACTGCGACGTGCTTAAAGACATACGTTTCGACACTTCGTCGCTGCCTGTTGCCATAGGCAAGGTTGACCCTACGATGATGGCAGGTTGCTTTAAGGCAAAGGGAACATACAAGGGAAATCCCGTTGACCTCGTTCTTACTCCTTTTGCAAATATCGGACAGTGGTGGCGCAACGGCGAGGCGAAGCCGCAACCATGGGCAGACGCTTTCTCTTACGGCATCTGGACTTATCCGGTAAAGAAATAAAGTTTTTTTCTTCTCGAGGCTAAGTAAATCAGCAATCCTCGAGATAACCCTTTGTGAACATGTCGTACGACAGGGCCTCAAGTTCCTTGAGTGTCATCTGCTCTACGGCATGTTCTATTTTTCTTATCAGTTCGCTACGCTTATAATCGTCCTCGTCTGAGAGGCGGTGGTGGAATGATGTGCTCATAAAATTACGTTCTTTATTTTGTTTAATGTAAATTGAAGTTGCAAATATACTAAATCCACATGAATTACACACTACATTCGAAACAAAATGATATATGAACGAAAACCGTAAAGTTAAATACACATATACTCTCGCATCCACATAAAAAGTTTTTTTCTAAAAAAAGTATCATTGTATCATTTTAGGACTCTAATTACGACATATCTTACTGACATTATGCAATATACAAGAATGATACTTTTTCATTTAATTTACAAAGAAGTATCATAAAAGTATCATCGAAGTATCATGGAGATACTTGTCTGGAAGCTGCCATACCATTTTCTCCTACTTCCACACTCATCCCTCATATATGCTGGTGTTGTATTTGTTGTATGGGGTGTTCCTGTTGTCTTTTTATAATATTACTAACTAAACTTTCTGATTTATATTCTTCCCCTCCCCCGGAGGAGGAGGCGGGGGAGGGGAAGAATTATTTATGCTAACATTCCTGCGCAATATTTCTTAAGTCTTAAAAAGGTAGTTTCACTTTTATTTCTCATTGAAACTCAGAGTGTCCTCATAAGACACTCAAAGTTTTTCTATAAGAGAAACTTTGTTTTTCGCTTTGAAACTTCATGTTTGCCAAACATGCTGATGCTGTATTTGTTGTATGGGGTGTTCCTGTTGTCTTTTTATAATATTACTAAACTTTAACAATAAAGGAATAAATGCTGAAAAAGAAGGATTGATTTGCAGTTACGGACGAAATGATGTAAATTTGCAGAAATAAACAGTTTTATAGTATAGCCGAATGGCAAAACACTTTTACCTAAGAAAAGAAATGAAAATAGGTTTCGACAACGAGAAATATCAGACGATACAGTCTGAACACATCAAAGAGAGAATATCACAGTTTGACGGAAAACTTTATCTGGAGCTCGGCGGAAAACTCTTCGACGACCACCACGCAAGCCGCGTGTTGCCGGGGTTTTTGCCAGACAGCAAACTGCGCATGTTCCAGAAAATTAGCGACAGCATTGAGATTGTTATCGTTATCAGTGCCACAGATATCGAGAAGAACAAGAAGCGCGCCGACCTCGGCATTACTTACGACGAGGACGTGCTCCGCCTGAGGGAGGAATTTCAGGGCAGAGGATTCATGGTCGGTTCGGTGGTCATCACCCACTACAACGGTCAGCCGGCTGCCATCGCCTTCAAGCAGCGGTTGGAGCGCCTTGGCATAAAGACCTATTGCCACTATCTCATCGAGGGCTACCCGCACAACGTGCAGCTTATTGCCTCCGACGAGGGATTCGGCAAGAACGATTATGTGGAAACGGAGCGCCCGCTGGTTATCGTTACCGCTCCGGGACCGGGCAGCGGCAAGATGGCAGTTTGTCTGAGTCAGCTATACAACGAGAACAAACGTGGAGTGAGGGCTGGATATGCCAAGTTTGAGACTTTCCCCGTTTGGAACCTTCCTCTGAAGCATCCTGTTAACATCGCATACGAGGCGGCTACTGCCGACTTGAACGACGTGAACATGATTGACCCGTTCCATCTGGAGGCATACGGCAAGACGGCTATAAACTATAACCGTGACATAGAGATCTTCCCTGTTCTTAATGCCTTGTTCGAGGGCATCTATGGTACGAACCCTTACAAGTCGCCTACCGACATGGGCGTGAACATGGTTGGCTTCTGCATCAGCGACGACGAGGTTTGCTGCGAGGCATCCAAAGACGAGATTATCCGCCGCTACTATGCCGCAACGAACAAGCTCGCACAGGGGGCTTGCAACGACAGCGAGATTAGCAAGATTCAGCTGCTCTTCCAGCAGGCAAAGATCAATACAGACTACCGCCGCGTTACAGTTTATGCAAAACAGCGACTCAAGGAAACTGGACACACTTCGGCTTCTATAGAACTGGAAGACGGCACTGTTATCTCTGCCAATTCCAGCGAACTGCTCGGTTGTTCGGCTGCCCTGTTGCTCAACGTCACCAAGCATCTTGCCGGCATCGACCATAGCGTGAAACTCATTCCGCAGTCGATGATCGAACCGATACAGCATACTAAAGTGGAATACTTGGGAAGGAAGAATCCGCGCCTTCATTCAGATGAAGTTCTCGTTGCCCTCTCTGTTCTCTCGGAACAGGACAACAACTGTCGCCTCGCCCTTGAACAGCTGCCTAAGCTCCGCGGCAGCCAGATGCATGCCACGGTGATTCTGAGCGAGGTTGACCAGAAGATTTTCAAGAAACTCGGCGTGCAGCTGACGTGCGAACCGGTGGTGAAGAAGTAAACGTTAAAAAATTTGGTGATTTCAATATAAGTTCTTACTTTTACAGAAGAATTCATATTATATATAGGTTATTTTATCATGGAGCAAGAAGTAAAACGATTGCCATACGGCATATATGACTTTGTATCAGTCATTGAACAAAACCAATATTACGTGGATAAAACGATGTATTTGCCGAAGTTGGAGGAACAGCCCAGCAACATCATTCTTATTCGTCCGCGCCGCTTTGGAAAGAGCATTTTCCTAAGCATGCTCCATGCTTACTATGACTGCAGGATGAAATCCAAGTTCCAAAGTCTCTTCGGCAATTTATGGATAGGCAAACACCCTACTCCACTGCAAGGAAAATATCAAATACTACATCTTGACTTCTCATACGTTGGTGGAGGTATAGAAAAGTTGGAAGAGAATTTCAATGAGTATTGCAGATGTAGCCTGAATGAATTCATGGATACGTATGGGGACTCCTATCCCGAGGAAACAAAGAAAGAATTTTATGCTACGAACAATGCAGCGACAAAACTTGTAATCCTAAACAACAAGGCACGCAGTTTGCGCATTCCCCTGTATCTGATAGTCGACGAATACGACAACTTCACCAATGTCGTTCTCAACGAGCAGGGCGAGAGGGTTTATTGGGCTATCACCCATGCCGACGGCTTCTACCGCGACATCTTCAAGAAATTCAAGGGCATGTTCGAACGTATATTCATCACGGGAGTCAGTCCTGTAACCCTTGACGACGTAACGAGCGGTTTCAATATCGGATGGCATATCTCCACAAAACCGGAGTTCAACCAGATGCTTGGATTCTCTACTGAGGAAGTAAGGGAGATGTTTACCTACTACAAAAATGCCGGCAGTCTTCCAGCTAACTGCAATATCGAGGCGATGATAGATGAGATGAAGCCTTGGTATGATAATTATTGTTTCTCTGAGGAAGCATTAAACACTCAGAGCCGAGTATTCAATTGTGATATGGTGATATATTACCTCCGTAATTATATTGATTATGGGCAGGCACCAGACCTGATGATAGACCCCAACACGATGATGGACTACGGAAAGATGAAGAAATTGCTGCAACTTGACAAGCTTGACGGCGACCGCAAAGGCGTTATCAGCACAATAGCCGAAACGGGACAGGTTATAGCACCTTTGGTGGAGACTTTCTCTGCCTACCGTCTTACCGACCCACAGATATTCACAAGTTTGCTGTTCTACTACGGTATGCTTACCATCAACGGCACGAGGGGCGACAAGATGATTTTCGGTATACCGAACAATAATGTGCGTAAGCAGTACTACGGATATCTGAAGGAGTTGTATGAAGCGAAATCGTATGTTGACACCAACCTGCTCACCGACTATTATTACGACATGGCTTATGACGGGAAATGGAGCGAGGGACTTCAGTTCATGGCTGATGCCTATTCCAACGTTTCTTCTGTAAGAGACGGTATAGAATCGGAGCGCAACCTGCAGGGCTTTTTTATGGCATACTTGAATCTGAACAACTATTATTACACAGCTCCTGAACTGGAACTTAACCATGGATTCTGTGATTTCTTCCTCTTGCCAAATCTCACCCACTATGCCACGAAGCACAGTTATATCCTTGAACTAAAGGTTCTTTCCAAGAAGGACTATGACGAAAAGCCTGAGGACGGAAAGCCATCGAAAGCCGAAAAGCAATGGGAGGAAGCTGTGAAACAAATCAACGGTTATGCCATTGCTCCAAGGGTTGAAGCCCTCCGCCAAGGCACAACGCTCCACAAGATTATCATGCAGTTTGTGGCTGGCAAACTTGTGAGGATGGAGGAAGTGTGATTGAAATGACAAAATTCCTTTAATACAAAGCATGATATTTATCATATAAAAAATGATGGCAAGGGTATAAGGATCTAAACTTTCGGATTCATAATAAATCCGAAAGTTTAGTAAAACAAAGTACTGAGAAAAAATGGAAAAGAAAAGTATTCTTTTTGTTTCTATATGTATCATTATTGTTATTTATTCAAAATGAATTGTTATTAATACATTAAATATATTGCAGAATTAAAATAAAGCATTACCTTTGCATTGTCTTCTAACAAGACAGAAAAAGATTGTATGATGAACAAGTTTGACATAAGGAGAATGAGGTTTGCACGCTTGCTGCTGCTGGTATACTTGCCGCTGCTGCTTGCCGTCAGCTTCCACCACCATTCGGCGGCGGAGGGTGCAAGCGTTGTCGCTACCTGCCAAGACTGTATTCATCATATCCATCACGACGGACACCTGACGGCACAGACCTCGTTCACTCACGACTGCGTGTTGTGCCAGTTGCAGAGTCTGCCGTATGTTACTCCTACTATTATAAGGATTGCCGTATTCACGGCAATCGCACACATCGTCTACATGATGTCTTGCCCATTTGTCAAGACTCGTGAGGGCGATATACTCTCCACACGTGCCCCGCCGGCACTTGCTTCTTTGTAGTTTTTATTTTTAATCGTAGAATTGCCGACTGGCATTAGCGTGAGCCTATGCCTGTTGGTCAGAATGATTTATGATGAAAAAAAAGAAGATTGCATTTGCTGCGCTTCCTCTTTTCATCAACTTCGGTCATGCACTTTTGTCTGAAGCAAGAATTGTCATGAAACCGGTATATCCGGTCAGCCTGACTGCTTCTGCCGACAGCACTAAGCGTGTGGCAAGGGACGGTGGGTCCCTACACGAAGTAGTAGTAAGCGGAAGCTCCAACAAAGAAGCACAGATGAAGTCGTCGCTCAATGTTGTGACGGCAAACAAACAGTTTATACAGGAAAACTTCAGCGGTTCGCTGATGCAGACCCTCAGCAAGTTGCCGGGAGTAAAAGCCATGAGCGTTGGTTCGGGAGAATCGAAACCCGTTATCCGCGGATTGGGATTCAACCGCGTGCTTGTAGCAGAAAACGGCATAAAGCATGAGGGACAGCAGTGGGGCGACGACCACGGACTGGAAGTTGACCAATATGCCATAGACCAGGCTGAGGTATTGAAAGGTCCTGCCGCACTGACCTATGGCTCGGATGCCATTGGTGGCGTTATCGACTTGAAAAGCAATGTCATGCCGGTGAAAAGTTTCTCCGGTACGGCAAACCTTTTCTCACGCAGCAGCAACGAGTCGGTCGGAGCATCGCTTAGAGTGATGGGAAAGAACGGTAAGTTCTGGTATAAGGCTAATGCCACCGTGGTAGACTATGCAGACAGCAAGGTGCCCGTAGACAGTATCGAGTATTACTCCTATTACATCAAACTGAAAGACCGCCGGTTGCGCAACACTGCCGGCAGGGAGATTGACGGGAGCTTGATGCTCGGCTATGCCGCCGGAAGATGGAACACTTCGTTCAGAATTGCCGATGTCAATACCAAGGCTGGCTTCTTTGCCAATGCTCATGGTCTGGAGGTGAGGCTCTCGGATATAGACTACGACAGTTCGCGGCGCGACATCGACTTGCCGTACCACACGGTGAACCACTTCTCCGTATCTAACCATACGGACTGGAGCTGGACGGGAGGCATGATTGAAGGTGACTTTGAATACCAGAATAACCGTCAGCGCGAACTTTCCGAACCTGTATCTCATGGCTATATGCCTATACCCGACGGCACGTTGGAAAGATGTTTCACCAAGCAGACTCTTTCGGCAAACGTGAAGGCTACGCAAACTCTGGGCAACCATAAGCTGCAGACTGGAGCATGCATTGAATATCAACACAACCGAAGGGGTGGTTGGGGATTCATTTTGCCCGACTTTGAACAGTTGCAGTTCGGTGCATTTGCCGTAGACAAATGGCAAATAAACGACGGACTCAGTGTGACAGCTGGTGCAAGATATGACCACGGCAGGGTTAACATCCACAGTTACCGCGATTGGTACAAGACTCCCGTTGCTGACAGAGATTCTGTGTATATGGAACGCTCGGCAAGTTTGCAACGCACATTCAACAGCTTTACATGGTCGGTGGGAATAAACCAGATGGTTGGCGACTGGGTGCTCAAGCTTAATATTGGCAAGAGCTTCAGAATGCCTATAGCAAAGGAATTGGGAATGGATGGCGTGAACTACAACATCTTTAGGTATGAAAAGGGTAATACTGCCTTAAAACCTGAGGAATCATATCAGGCTGATGCCGGAATTGTTTATGAACACAACACGGTATCGGTGCAGTTCACTCCTTACCTGAACTATTTTCCTAACTATATCTATCTCAACCCTACCCCGGAATACAAAGAGGGCTTGCAGTTATACTACTACACCCAGACCGAGGTGATGAGATGGGGCTTTGAGGCTACAGCATCATGGAAGCCAATAAATTGTCTGAAGCTTACCGCCGAAGGCGAGTATCTATATGCACGACAGTTGAGCGGCGAGAAGAAAGGCTATGGTCTGCCCTTCTCCACTCCATGGTCGGCACGTGCTGAAGTGCGCTATCTGTTGCCCGTGAAGGACCCGGCAAAATCCGGTTTCATTGCTGTTGAATGGCAAATGGTAGGAACACAAGACAGAATCGTACCGCCGGAGAAGAAGACCAAAGGTCATCAGTTGCTTAATGCATCGTTGGGAAAAAAGTTTCAGTTTGGCGACAATCGTCTGGAGCTTATCCTCCAAGCCGAGAATCTGTTGGGCAAACGCTACTACGACCACACGAGTTATTACAGACTCATCGGGGTGCCGGAGCCAGGAAGGAACTTCTCGCTCATGGCTACCTGGAATTTCTAATTTATCAATTAAACAAAAAAGGAATATTACAATGAAAAAGATATTATTCGTTACAGCCACAGTGCTGTTCAGCATCATAAGTTTAGTAATGTCATCATGCAGCAACGACGACGATAATCCTTCAGCAGCAAAACCTGTTGCAGCTCTTGCCGAAGTGGGCGAAGAGAACTGCAAGGAGGGTGTTATAGGCAAGGACTTGCATCTTGAAGGCGACTTGGTTGCAGAGGGGCTCATCGCCCGTATTGACGTAACCATCGCCTCTGCCGACGGCAAGACAACGATAGTAACGAAATCGTGGACCGACGGCAAGTATATCGGAGTGAAGAATACTACATTCCACGAGCATCTCGACATTCCTACTACTGCTACTGCCGGCGAGTACAAACTCACGTTTACTGTTACCGACAAACTTGGACAGAGCACTACATTCACATCAGACTTGAAACTGACTTCGCCTGTTGAAGGGGCACCGGAGATTACGTTCAAGGAAGTTGGCGAGGACGATAGCCACAAGGCTGTAATCGGACAGAAGATGCATCTTGAGGCACAGATTGAGGCTCCACATAAAATTGCCAAGATTGAAGTGGAGTTCCACAACACTGCAGCAAAATACGAGCATGTGTTCACCTACACTGACGAGAAATATCTCGGCATGACATCAGTGCTCTTCCATGAACATCCGCAGATTCCTGCCGATGCTCCAGAGGGCGAATACCACATCCACTTCACCGTTACCGACGCTAACGGCAACTCTACTACCGAAGAGGCTGAGGGGATACAGATTTCTAAAGAATAAGTTACATTCAGGGTTAATGAAAAGTAGGTTGACGGTGGCGGCATCTTTACAGAGAATGCTGCCCCACCGCAACCGTTTTTACTCTGACATCAGATTTTTATCAAAATGAAAAAGATTACATTAAATACTTTGTCGATACTTGCTGCAACATGTGTCGTGGCAACAGGAGCCATGTTTGCATCATGCTCAGACGATGACGACAACAATAAAGATCAAGAACTGCCGAAAATTCTCGACGGTTCTATGCCCGACCCTATCGACTGTCAGGTTTACCATCGTGGTGAAACGATACCATTCAGTTATACCTTTACGGACAACGTGGAACTGGGAAACTACAATATCGAGATACATAATAATTTTGACCACCATACCCACTCCACATCAGCAGGCGACTGTCCGCTCGATGCAAAGAAATCGCCTGTTAACCCATGGGTATACAACAAGGATGAGAACATACCTGCAGGTTTGAAAACATACGACGCCAAAGTTGACATAAAGATTCCTACGGATATAGATCCGGGAGACTACCACTTCATGATTCGTGTAACGGACAAGGCTGGATGGCAGGAGCTAAAAGCTGTAAGTATCAAGATTGCGGAATGATGGTATTTAATAAGATCACAGACAAAAAGTAACAATAGTTTTCAGGTAAAAAGATTACACATAATAATTTTAAAAAAACAAGACAAATGAAATCAAAGATTCAGCAGTTGGCACTCGCAGCAGGAGTGCTTACAGTATCATTTGCCCCACAGGCGGCATGGGCAGCACAGGTGACAGAGAATGAGGACTTCGCTAACACCGTGGTTAAGGCTACCGATGCCAATGTTTACGGACACGTAAAGGATAAGAAGAGTGGCGAACACATGCCATACGTTACAATTAGGCTGAAGGGTACCACTATAGGCACTACAACGGACAACACGGGACACTATTTCCTGAAGAACCTGCCGGAAGGCACGTTCACTATTGAGGTGTCTTATCTTGGATACAAGACTCAGGAGAAGAAAATTACTGTAAGAAAGGACGACACGGAGGAACTGAACTTCCAACTGGAAACCGACGACGTGGCCCTCGACGAGGTAGTGGTGTCGGCCAACAGAAGTGAGACGAAGCGAAGGCTTGCGCCTAACTTGGTGAATGTGATAAACACCAAGTTGTTTGACATTACGCAGAGCACCTGTCTGGCTCAGGGACTGAACTTCCAGCCGGGCGTAAGGACAGAGGACAACTGTCAGAACTGTGGATTCACCCAGGTGAGGATTAACGGACTCGACGGTCATTACTCACAGATTCTCGTCGACTCACGCCCTGTGTTCTCCGCTCTTAACGGCGTATACGGTCTGGAGCAGATTCCGGCAAACATGATCGACCGTGTGGAAGTGGTGCGCGGCGGAGGGTCTGCCCTCTACGGAGCATCGGCTATCGGCGGAACGATAAACATAATAACTAAGGAACCGACCCGCAACTCGGCCTCATTCGGCCACACGCTCTTGTCGCAAGGCGGTTCAAGTTCGTTCGACAATATCACAAGCGGCAACGTGTCGCTCGTTACCGGCGACGGCAAGGCTGGCGTTTATGCCTACGGACAGAACCGCAAGCGCAAAGGCTACGACCACGACGGCGACGGATATACGGAACTGCCAGAACTGGAGAACCAGACTTTCGGTCTGAGTTCTTATCTGCGCCTCAGTCCTTATTCTAAACTCAGTCTGCAGTATCATGCAATCAAGGAGTTCCGCCGTGGCGGAAACAATCTCAGTATGCCGGCACACGAGGCGAACATAACGGAACAGGTGGACCACAACATACAGGGCGGCGGACTGACCTACGACTTGTTTACGCCAAACGAGAAAAACCACCTTTCTGCCTACTTCTCTTTCCAGACAACTGCACGCAAGAGTTACTACGGCGGTATTGGCGAAGGTACGGAGGAGGACATAGAAACTGCCGAAAAAGCTTACGGCACGACACGCGACCTGACTTACGTGTTCGGTTCGCAGTATGTTCACTCTTTCAGCAAACTTCTCTTCATGCCGTCTGACCTGACCCTCGGGGCGGAGTATAACTACGACGGTCTGAAGGATGTTATCCTTGGCTACGACCGTAACTTCAAGCAGAACACAAATATCGGTAGCTTCTACTTCCAGAATGAATGGAAGAACAAGCAATGGAGCTTCCTGCTCGGAGGCAGACTGGACAAGCATAACCTTATCGACCATGTGATTTTCAGTCCGCGTGTCAACCTCCGTTATAATCCGACGGAGAATATCAACCTGAGACTTACGTATGCCGGAGGTTTCCGTGCACCGCAAGCCTTCGACGAAGACCTACACGTTGGAGTTGTTGGCGGAGAAAGACTCGTTACGGTACTTGCCGACAATCTGAAGGAGGAGCGCTCAAACAGTTTCAGTCTTTCAGCCGACATGTATCATAAGTTCGGCAGCGTGCAGACAAATCTGTTGATTGAGGGATTCTACACCGATCTCAACCATGTGTTTGCCCTGCGCCAGCTCGACAAACCGGATGCTCAGGGAAATACCGTACAGGAACGTTACAATGCTTATGGAGCGAAGGTCTTCGGACTGAACATCGAGGGTAAGGCAATGTTCACCAAATGGTTCACGCTCCAAGCAGGCTTGACCTTGCAGAAGAGCATGTATGACGAGGCTATATCATGGAACGACGAGGTGCCTGAGCAGAAATACAAGAGAATGATGCGTACTCCGAATACCTACGGCTATTTCACAGCTTCGTTCACTCCACTGAAACGTCTCACGGCTTCGGTAACGGGTAACTACACAGGCAGTATGCTTATCGGACACTCTGCCGGTTCTGGAGTGGAGAATCCTGTGGTTGTAAACACTCCTACGTTCATGGAGATGAATTTCAAGGTGGCATACGATTTCCCTATCTACAAGTATATGACGCTACAGGTGAACGCTGGAATACAGAACTTCACCAATGCTTACCAGAAAGACTTCGACAAGGGATGGGATCGCGATTCAAACTACATCTACGGTCCGTCACTGCCGCGTAGTTATTATGTAGGGGTAAAAGTAAGCTATTAAACAGTTCTTCGGGACAAATGATGGTTTGGAATAATTTTATAAAGCTTTTGCTTTACAATTCCATTTATTTATACTACATTTGTCCCGAAGAATATTTATACCAATTATAAAAAGGATACAACAAATGAAAAAAATATTGTTTTCTGCCATTGCATCGCTCCTCGTTCCGATGCTCGCACAGGCTGACAAGATACCAGAAGACAAGGCTCTCGGCATCGTTACCGATTTTATCGGCAAAGACGTGAAGGCACGCAGCTTCAGAAAGTTGCCAACCAACCAGCTAAAGCCCTCTCTTGCTGCACAAACCAATGGGCACTATGTATTCAACATCGGCAAGCAGAACGGTTTTGTAGTAGTGGCTGCCGACGACAAGGCAAAGGATGTTATCCTGGGATATGCCGACAACGGAACCTTTGATGCAACAAACATTCCGGAGAACATGAAGTGGTGGCTCGGCGAATACGACCGACAGATTGAGTATGCCGTTAAGAACAACCTGCAGTCAGTATCTGCCACAGCCTCGTCTACCGATACCGAAACAAGATATAAAGACATAGAACCACTGCTCACGTCAACATGGGGACAGGACACACCATATAATATGTACTGCCCTGAAAAGAACGGCGAACTCTGCCCTACCGGCTGCGTTGCAACTGCTCTTGCCCAGATTATGCGCCACAACAGATGGCCTGACAAAGGAACGGGAAGTAAAGACGGTACGGACTTCAGTTCGATTACTTTCAACTGGGATGCCATGACCGACAGATATTCTGCTGCCAGCTCCGAAGAATCCAAGGATGCCGTGGCAAGACTGATGCGCACTATTGGAATAGCAAGCAGCATGGTGTATTCTCCGGAAGGCAGCGGCACAACGAATGAGGCGGCACGAAAGGCTTTGGTGTACTACATGAAATACCCGTATGCCACATCACTTAGTCGCGACAACATGTCGGGGGCAACATGGCTACAGGTGATTTACGACAACCTGTCGAGAAACCACCCTGTTTATTACGACGGATGCACGGAGTCCTGGGATGGACATGCCTTTGTCTGCGACGGATATAAAGACGGATACTTGCATATCAACTGGGGATGGGACGGGATATCCAACGGATATTTCCTACCGAATGCACTTGAACCTAAGGTGCAGGGCACTGGCGGCTCTATCGGAGCTTTTAACTATTACCAGTCTATCATCGCCGACATTCTTAATCCCGATGGCGAAGGAGAAAGGTTCTTGCGACCGGTACTTACCCAAAGACTGAATGTTCTTAAAACAAGCTTTAAAAGGAATGAGAATCTTGTCCTTTCCGGTTCTGTTTACTGCAAGAGCAACGAGTCGAAATTCTGTCTCGGTGCAAGGGTGTATAATACGGCTACAGGCGAAACTTCGTATATAAAGGCTGCCGACACATATACCGGCAGTTCTGAAAACATAACTGTAAGCGGAATAAGCTTACCGCTGAGCGAATTGCCTTCCATCGACGGTACATACACCATTGAGCCTATGGCTTATGGTTTTGACAGCGACAGGTGGTATCCACTCGTGCAGATGTATTACTCGCCAAGGGTAGTTACCGCTACGGTAGCTGGCGACGACATTACCGTTTCTAACGAAGTAACGGCTTCTCTTAAAGCTGATGCTCCTACTGCCCCAGAGAATGTATATGGCGGCGAGGAGAACACTTTCTCCACAAAGGTAACTTGCAACGACGGGGCTACTTTCAAAGGCAAGCTGTATCTTGGTTTCAAGCAGGGCGACGAACTGACAATGAGTGAGTCCGGTTCTGACATTGAAGTCTACGGCGGTTTTCCACAGGTGGTGAACATCACCGTGAGTGCTCCCGACAAAGTTGGCGAATACGCCCTTGCCGTATATGGCGACGCCAAGGGGGAGAAGAAGCTTTCCGACGACACAACAGTGAAGGTTGTACTGCGCGACGCCACTCTTACCGTAAGTCAGCAGCTGAAACTCGACAACGCCACGAGTGTTGACCCGGAGAATTTCGCCCTCATGGCAAGAATCTCTTGCGCAACAAAAGACTTCAGCGGTAAAATTGCCACCGTGGTTTATGATTTCGACACAAAGGAAGCCGTGGACTCTATCATAACCGAAGCGAATCTGAATAAGGGAGAGGTGTCTGTAGTGAAGATCAACGGCAAACTCGAAAGGGTTGAACCGGCAAAGAAATATTTTGCAAGGCTCCACTTCCTTAGCAACAGCGGTGAATGGCAACTGATAAAATCAAGAAAGGTCGGCTCTATGTACTACAACTATGTAGTGTTTATGACTGCCGGAACTTCTGCCATAGAATCCATCTCTAATATGGAAGATACTGTCAACGGGGAAATATATAGCATCGACGGACAGCTTTTGTTTAAGAACAATGGCTGTATCAAAGAACAGCTACAGCTGTTGCCCCACGGACTGTATATCGTAAAGAACGGAAACTGCATAATGAAAGTCAGAAACTGACATCTATAACATCTAAACAAAGAATACAAGAATCCTTCATCGTAACTATAACATATTATAGTAAGTTTACGGTGAAGGATTTTTCATTGACAACATTTATATGATTATTATTAACAACTTGTTTATCGAATAAATAAGTAGCTATTCACAATTAGTTTATACAAACAACAAAACATTTATATTT
>ERZ808275.472-NODE-472-length-16245-cov-4.962878_pt1 | contig 16245 bp, 17 predicted proteins | sample MGYA00520894_ERZ808275 | MGnify/ENA primary metagenome ERZ808275 (study PRJEB31516, sample SAMN03275598) | gut metagenome | biome: mammalia-associated habitat; material: feces | host: Papio cynocephalus | place: Kenya | collected 2012-08-03 ...
ACTGGTAGCGAGGGTCGTGCTCCATGATCTGGTCGATGTAGAACTTGCGCTCGGGGCGAGGACCGATGAACGCCATGTCGCCGATGAAGACATTCCAGAGCTGCGGGAGTTCGTCGAGGTGGTGGTCACGGAGAAAAACACCTATCTTGGTCATGCGAGTATCCGCCTTGTGACCGAAGAGTTGAGGACCATTTTTCTCTGCATCCACCCTCATGGAGCGGAACTTGTAGATGTGGAAAGGTCGTCCGAAACGTCCGATTCGCTCCTGCTTGAAGATAGCTGGACCACCATCCTCTCTCTTAACTAAGAAATAGCAGATGACAAAGAGTGGCGAGAAGGCTACTAGGCTTACACCAGCCAGCAGCATATCACCGACACGTTTGACATTGCGCTCGAACTCGTTCATGCCGTCTGGTATGAATCGAGGATTATCAACGTCAGTGTTCATCTTGATGTAAGATGGAATCTCCAATAGGACATCCTTGTTCATTTCTTTGGCTTTGCTTATGCCGCTTCTTTCTCTAATTTTCTTGATAGTGTTTGAGAACATATCTTTTAGTATTTAAGCTCTAATTTATTTCTTTCCTTTTAAGAGGTTGTTGCCTTGCTCTTTTTTATAAAACGCAATGGCTGCGATAATATTGCATTCTGAACAATAAAATTACAAAATAAAGACCTTTTAGAGTGTGAAAAGTAAAATTTTGCCTTAAAAGTTTGTATAGTAAGAAATAAATCCGTATCTTTGTGACAAAATAAAAAATGGAGGAAATGATTATGGCAAGACCAATCAGAGAAACGCCGATATTATTCGGTAAGGATGCTGATCGTTTTACTCGTGAGATGAAGCGTGTGGAGAGTATCAGTGAAGAACAGCGTCGTGAATATCGCAAAAAGATTAGGCGAGAGGCCGAAGCTGTAAGGAAAGAATGGAATTTAACTTTTAAAGGATTTAAAGGATGGTAATTAGTTTGCTGACTTCAGATTATGAAATGAAATCGTTCGATTGCGGTGATGCCGACTTGAACGATTTTTTGTTGAATGATGCTAAGTCGTTTTCAGAGAAAAGAATAGCTTACACTTATGTGTTGGAAGATGGAGATAACATAGTAGGCTATTATAGCCTTTTAAATGATAAGGTTTCAAAGTTGGATGCCTCCAACTCTGCATGGAAACGTTTGAAGAAAGTTTTTCCTCATTCTAAAAGTTTTAGTAGCTATCCTAGTGTAAAGTTAGGTCGTTTAGCAATAGCGTTGGATTATGAAGGGCAAGGTATCGGACGTAAACTTATGGGGCAGATAAAGGATAGTTTGCTTAATAGTGAAAGTACTTCTGCTTTTCGCTTCTTGACTGTCGATGCTTATTTGTCGGCAGTTCCATTCTATGAGAAAAATGGTTTTAAAATGTTGGTAGGCGCAGATAGCGATAAGCATACAAGGGCTATGTATTTTGATTTGTTAGATGTGGAATAAAAACTATGGAAGGCATGAAGGTATTACAATTGGGAAAGTTTTATCCAATCCAAGGTGGAGTGGAGAAAGTTATGTTTGATTTGTTGGATGGTTTGTCTAACAAAGGTATCCTTTGTGATATGCTTTGTGCCAATGCAGATGTAGGTGAACCAACACGAATAATAAGGCATAATAAGTTTTCTGAGATTATTTGTACAAAAACGCAATGTAAGAAATTTGCTACGATGGTATCCTTGCAAATGATCACTCTCTTGCGAAAGATTTCTTCGGATTATGATATAATTCATATTCATCATCCAGACCCAATGGCAGCATTGGCTCTCTTCCTTTCTGGTTATAAGGGTAAGGTTGTGCTTCATTGGCATAGTGATATCTTGAAGCAAAAGTTTTTGTTGAAATTTTTTATGCCCTTACAAAATTGGTTGATTAGAAGAGCTGACTTGATTGTTGGAACAACCCCTGTGTATGTTGCTCAATCTCCTCATTTGAAAAAGGCTCAAAATAAATGTACCTATTTGCCAATAGGAATAGAACCAATTGCATATGATGAAAATAAAGTTCTTTTATTGAAAGACAAATTTAAAGGAAAGAAAATCATATTTTCCTTAGGAAGACTTGTTGATTATAAAGGATATAAATATTTGGTTGATGCTGCTAAATATCTTCCTGATAATTATGTGGTATTGATAGGAGGTTCTGGTCCATTGAAAAGTGCATTGCAAAAGCAAATTGAACATGACGATTTGCGAGGAAAAGTTATTCTTTTAGGTAGAATTAGTGATGAGGAGTTGCCTACATATTATGGGGCTTGCGACTTGTATTGCCTTCCTTCCATTATGAAAACTGAGGCCTTTGCTATTGTTCAGATAGAGGCAATGTCTTGTGGAAAACCTATTGTTGCGACAAAAATACCTGAGTCAGGGGTCTCTTGGGTGAATGCTGATGGTGAGTCTGGGCTTAATGTGCCTGTCAAAGATAGTAAGGCACTGGCCAGTGCAATTGAAAGAATCCTAAATGACAGAAATTTATATCTTCAATTGGCAAAAGGGGCCAAGGAACGTTTCAACCATCTATTCTTGAAAGAAAAGATGGTTGATGAATGTATTGGTAAGTATGAGAGTTTGCTTGAAGAGTAAAAGTTGCTAGTTTGAGGTGATGTCGATTAAGACAGCTTTTGCAGTAAGCTCGTAGCTGTATTGATTGTTTATTTTTGTATCTACTTCTATAGCTGTGTATGAAAAATTACACAGTGCTTTATATAGGCTTTCAGAATCGCCTGATTTGAAAAATGTCACGGGATAATCTTTATAGATTTCTTTATAGACTTCTATGTCGGAAATGATGACATTTGTATTGAGATACATAGCTTCTAATGGAGGTATGCCGAACCCTTCGTAATAGGATGGTGAGACTAACACTTCAGATTTTGATATAATATCATAGACTTCTTGATTGCTTGCATTAGTAACGAAATTAATTTTACTTTTGTCGTTTTTGAGAAGATTGATGATTTCACTATCCTTTGTCCTGAAGTTGAAATTACCTATAATAGTCAGTGGTACATCGTCTTTTTTTTCTTGGAGTTTATTATAAGCTTCAAGTAGAAGATGTATTCCTTTATGTCTCTTTAAGTTTCCGAGAAAGACTATACCTTTCTTTCGATTTTCACTCTTGTGAGCCTTTTTGTAATTTTTTAGCTCTTGGTTTATGCCATTGTATATGACTTCGATGTCTTTTGAAGTATTGAAATAGTTATGTATTCTTTCTCTTGAAAAATTAGATACGGTAAATACTTTTGTTGAGATACGAAGAGCTCTTTTGACAAACCATTTATAAATCAATAGTTTGGCCGAAGAACAGAAGTTGTCGGTGTCAAAAAAAACGATGTCATGAATGGTGCTGTATATGGGCACTTTAATTCCTAGCGGAATATTGAAGTTTGGGGTGTAGAATGCGTCGCACTGGTTGACGGCTTTTACAGGAAAAGCAATTAGTTCTTTGATGGAAAAACTGGTATAGGTACAATTAATGCATTGGCAATTACTCTGTTGTGAATATTTTGCCAATGCTTGTACGTTTCCAATTAGAAGATACTGGTTTGTAAAGTCGAGTATCATATAATTTAGGATGTTCTCGATGAATGTACCTATTCCGCTATGCCCGATGAGACGGCAGTCTATAGCTATTTTCATGTTTGTTTTATTCAATATTTTATTACGATGAAAGATTAATATTGTATATATCTTTCAATAAAGTCTTTTACAATTGTATTCCAATTATATTTATTTAATTCGGCAGGATTAGGTCTCACATGAGAATTTGCGGTCTCTGTGATTTGAGTAAGCCATCTTTCTTTGTTATATCCTTCGACAGTATATGCACCAACTTTCCCTTCTGCAATTTCTATCATAGCGGAATTATGAGAAGTTACTATGGGACAACCACAAAGTAAAGCCTCTAATTGTGGCATGCCAAAACCCTCATTTAAAGATGCAGACACATAGCATTTTGCTAGCGCATATAATTTAGCTAATTTTTCGTCAGGGATGAATTTGCTAAATATAACACTTTTTTGGGGAAATCCCTGACTTTCAATAGTGTCTTTTATCTTTGTTTCTTTCCACTTGTTTGCGCCAACTATAAGAAGTTGTAGATTAGTGGCCTTGTATAGAGCTGGCATTAATGATAATAAAAAAGCTAGATTTTTTCTTGGTTCAAGTGAGCCTACAAATAAAATGAAGTCTTTTTTTATTCCAAATTCTTTTTTGAGAATGATTTCTTCTGAAAAAGATATATTTTGGGCTTTGAATTTTTTGTTATTTACTGCGGCTCCAACGAAAATCTCTTTGCATTTTCTGTATGGGTAATATTTCATTATTTTGTTTTTTGTGTAGTTTGAGTTAGCCCATATTATATCAGCATTTTTTATTGATCTGCCAAAAAATAATTTATTGGCAATTTTATTGGTCCATTGCATAGTCTTTTTGAATTCAATATTCACAACATCATGCACGACAATTACTGCCTTTACTTTTGAAGGTAGAAAAAATGGAATGCAAGGAAGTGCAGAAAAATAAGTATCAATGTCTAATTTTTTGCATAGTTGTGCCATAATGACATTTAGCCAAATTAAGTTTGGAAGTTTTGCTAATATTTTATTTGTGCACAGGATGAACTTAATGTTGTTGGTAGTTTGCCAGTCATCTGATGTTTCGTCAACTTTTTTTGGAATAGCTACATAGAAAACGGATGACGGCATATTTTTTGCCCATGCTAATATGCTTCCTTTTAGAAAGTTCGTAATGCCTGTACTTATTGTTACCAATGGTCTTCCATCTATCAGTATATTCATATGAAGAATTTGAATTTAATGATTTTTAAAAATGTTTTTGTACAGAAGCAAAGAATAATTGTAAGAATATTTTTTTTCAAAAATCATTCTCGCTTGTTCATTGTAATTGTATTTTTGTTTGTAGCCTATATTGTTTATTGCTTTTATGAATTCCTGCTTGGTTTGGCATATAGTAGCTATGTCTTTGTTAAGGTCATAACCTTCTAAAGCCTCTTTTGTTCCTATTATATACTTACCCCACATGAGTGCTTCTGCAGTTTTGACTTTCATCCCTCCACCAGAAATTACGGGCAGAATTACAACGTCAGCATTTAGGTAAAAAGTATCTAATGTGTCAACTTTGCCATGAATTGTCAGTTTGTTGCAATCTGTTCTTATATTCTTTTTTAGCTGTTCCATGCCCGAGCCTACAATTGTTAAGTGAGCGTTAATATGTGGAAGTATTTTTTTACAGAACCATTCTAGTCCTTTGGTGTTACCTGGAAAATAGCTTCCAACAAAAAGTAATTTGGGTGTTGTGCTTATAATCTTGGATTCTCTTTTCAAATCATATTTACAATTGTCTTTTAATGTTATGGGGATAATACTTATATTTTGCGCTTTATACAATTGTAAAATTCTTTTTTTATCTTTGATATTTAAAACAATGTTTGTTGATGAGTATTTGCATGCGCAATATTCATTGTATCTTGCATTTGGTATCCAAAATAAGTGCTTAAAATCCCCAGACATTAATGTAGTTGAAATCATAAAGTCGTATTCAACATTATGAAAAAATGTATATATGATGGTTTGTGGAAATCTACTTTTAATGTATTTTGCGATAACTCCTAAATTTGAAGAGTCTATAAAAACCTGCGGAAATTTCTTCTCGTTCATAAGCTTCATAATTTCTTCAAGGTATGAATTTGTTAATCCTCCTCCGTAGAATTTGCAAATTTCGACCAGTTTGATGAATTTGTCCTTTACATTCCTTCTTCTAATCTGTGGAGAAAGAATGAATGTTTCTACGTTTTTTTCTCCAAAAATGTCTATTATGCAATCTAGATTTCTATTTGCACAAAGAGTTCCACCTGATAGGTTGTTCTTGTTGGAACATGTTATGTATAATATTTTTTTGTTCATTTTACATCTATGGTTTTATCAAATAGATATTTTTGTTCTTGATAAGATTTATCATTTCCTAAAAGAATATTTTGATATTCTGCTAACGGAAAATTGACAGTTGCTATAATTTTTATGATGCAATAAATGCCTAAAAAACTTGCAAATAAGTTCTTATTATTCTTATAGTAAAAGCATTTTATTAACTCAGGCCATATTATCCAATATGCATAGATAAACAGGGTGCTGAATCTTTTTGCTATTTCGTCAAATTCATTTAGTATAGAGAACGTTATTATATATAGCATAAACGTGTTTATGAATATTTTATTGCATTCTTTTAATTTTTTCAATTTGTCATAGTAGCAAAAGATTAAAACACTTGTTAATAATCTCTCTACATAACCAAGTCCAATTCCTCGAGAGCCTGCTACTTCTGAATAAACATCTAGTTTGTTCTCTAGGAATTCCCCTCCTATGTGAAGTAATTTTATTAATCCCGTAACAATAGGAACATGTATAACAAAAATGACGTTACATATTGCCACAATTGAAATGTAAAAATATTTGTTTGTGTTCCTATTTAAAATAAAATACAAGGGGATAAAAATGATAGATGAAAAGTGTATGCTTATTGCAATTATGCAGCCAAGAAAATACTTAATTGGTCTTTTTAGGGCAATATACGGAATGATATTGAGAAAAACAAGCATGGCGGGAAGGTTTCTCAGTAAATTGCAAATTATTGCAACCCCCTCAAATACTAGCATGATTGTGAGACTCAACAAAATGTTTGATGAATATTTTTTGAGGAAATTATATAAAAGCAAAACTTCTATTAGTGTTAGCATGAAAATCATAAAATGATAATCATCTAGTATTGCTTTACATATAAGGTTAAATAATATCCAACCAGGCTCATGTGATTTGATGTCTCCAAATTCGTAATTGATTAAGTTATAAAACTTTAGATTTTCAAATTCATTATAATAGTTTTTCCAATCATGAAATATGTACCCTCTAAAAGCGAAGAAAAAGAAAAATACGCCAAGTCCTAAATATATTAGCTTGGTGCAAAACTCTTTATCTTCTTGCTTCTTTTCGGTCAGATATGCTAATGTTCCTAAAAAGATTATAAGAGTAACATATGGAATGGAGTATATCATTTCTTTTTCGTTTTTATATATATAATTATTGCATCGATTATTATGCTAAATAATATGAATATTATTACTTTAAATGATCTTGGCGTTCCTGTAGCTTTGTATGGCATAATAGGACGTTGAAGGATTGTGAAAGCTGGAGTCCTTTCTTGAACTTTAGCTTTGGCTGCTTGTAGCTGGTTATTCAAACCGCTATAAGTGTTAAATTTTAATTGCATGTCATTTTCAAGATCTTCTTCTTTTGACTTGTAGCTTTGTAATACGACATCTGTGTTTGTGTCAGAGTAATATCCATAGCCTTGTCTAGCTTTTTCATAATCTTGCTTTGCTTTTGATGTTAGTTTGGTATAATATTCAACATCTGCTTTTGCCTTTTTTGTCCTATATTCTGTGATGTATTGTTGTAATCTGCTTTGTAAAGTATCAGCTAATATAGCTGCAACCATAGGATCTTGATCCATAACCGAAATGCTAATTACACTAGTTTTTTTGTCGATGGAGCATAGTATAGAATTTCTTATGGCATTACAAATTTCATAATCTTTTTTTGAAATCTTAAATTTGTCTTTATTTCCTTTCTTTGCTTCAACCTTTTTGGAAGCTAATTTCTCTGAAAGCCAAATTTGAGGGATTTGCCAAAATGGCACTTTTTGTTCTTTAGTTAGATAATTATAATAGGTTCTTTCTTTGTTGTCATCTTTTAAGCGCACTGGTACATTAAAAAGACCCATTAAAAAATCTGTAGAAGCAAAAACGTCTGGATATAATTCTGGGTAAATTGCATCCATGTTTGATTTTGACCCTAAATCAATTCCAAAATTAGAAGCCATATCCGCAATGTTGTCGTTTAGGCCTATTCCGCCTGAGTTTAATTCTGGTGCAAGCATGACTTCTGCCTTATAAGTTTTGGGAGTGTTAAGAGCTACTATTACACCAATGACCGCTCCTATGCTTATGCATAATAGCAATTGCTTCCAGTTCTTTATGACTTTTTCAGCTAATGCTATAATATCGATTTCTTTGTTTCTTGTTTCCATTATTTTTTATGTTAGTGGCTCATAGCCGTTACATTTGTAATTTAATTTCTTGTTTCTTTTTCCTATCGATCTTGCTGGCGTGCCAGCAACAATGTCATAAGGTTCAACATCTTTTGTGACAACAGCTCCTGCACATACGACAGCTCCTTGTCCAATTTTTACATTCTGCAATACAGTTGTATTTGCACCTATCCAGACATAGTCGTCGATGTTTATTGGCATGAATATAGCGCAGAAGTTGGGGGCGTTAATATTATGACTTCCTGTAATTAAACTTACATTGTGAGAGATGGATACATTGTTTCCAATAAAAATGCCTCCTCTGCCATCTAATAGGCATCCTCTATTAATGTGTGAATTGTCACCTATTTTTATTTTTTGTGGAGTCATGATATATACATTCTTCATTATGAAAGATTTGCCAATCTTTAACTTCACAAAATTTAGGTATGTTTTTCTTATTCTCCAAAATGGAATATGCGGCAATATGTCATTTACAGTGTAGTTAGCTACTATTGCGACTAACCACTTATAGATGTTTGTCTTTTTAAGCGTACATATCCATTTTGAGAGCATGATTTTTGCCAAAGCACTTTTAGTAATGGCTTTACCTCTAACAATCTCCCAATTGTATTTTTTTGATAGAAAGAAATCGTTTGACACGCCTTCTTGTAGGAAAGTTTCTAATGTCGTGTCAACTTTTTTGAATACATAGCCTTTCTTATACAAATTGTGTATATGAAGCCAGTCTAAAGCAAATCCTAAATCTGTTCTATTTGTCTCATATAAATTCTCTAAATTTATTTTTCTTCTAATTAAAGATGAACCATGCCTATATATAGGCTCACATTTTAATTTGTCTATATCGTTGTTTGCCTCTACATAGATTTTATCTCCATTTGGTAATTCTTCTATACTATTGGCGTATAGAATGTCTGTGTTATTTATGTCTAAAGCTAGTGTAATAACGTTATTTAATGCATCATTTGAAGCATAATAATCGCCAGAATTAAGAATGTTAATCCAATCACCTGTTGCGTGCATGATACCCTTGTTCATGGCATCGTATATGCCACCATCTTTTTCCGAGCACCAATAGGCTAGACGATCAGCATACTCTTTAATGACTTCCACTGTGCCATCCGTACTTCCTCCATCAATAACAATATATTCCTTGTCTTCCCACGTTTGTGAGAAGAAACTGTCCATGGTGGCGCGAATATGTGCGACATCATTGAATACTACTGTTATGACACTTATCTTGTTGCCCATTTAATAGCTATTTTGTTTCTATTTAATTTCTTTTGCAAAAGTACTACTTTAATTTGGTTTGAGCAAATATTTATGTTTTTTTATTAGGATATAAGATAAACTTCTTTGTCTTTACATAAAAGTCTTGTGAAAAATTGTTTTAGTAGAAAAAATATATTAATTTTGCATGAAATTTTAATTTTTAAACTTATGAAGAAACGATTGGAATGGCTGGATGCAGCTAAAGGTTATGGAATATTATTGGTCATTATTGGTCATATTTACTCTAATGGTTTGCTTGGCTGGTTGATACCTGGCTTTATGCCGTTGTTTTATCTGGCAGCAGGCTTTACGGATCATTATTGTTACAAAGGCTAAACGTCTTCTAATTCCATATATTGTATATGGTTTGTTTGCTGTCTTGTTTTACGATCTATTTGGAAGTAAATCTTCTGGTCTTTGCATAGGTAGTATGCATGAATGGCTTGGCTTGCTGTATTCTCGCTTTTGTTTGTATCCCCTTGGTACAGAACCTAATGTCTATTTCCTGCCATTGAAAGCTTCTGCTCCGTTGTGGTTCCTAACCTCTTTGTTTCTAGGCTTTGTGTTGTATTATATTGTTTTTACACTATCACAGTATAAAAAGAGATATTGCTTAGGAGTTCTTTTGTGTTTGTTTCTTACAGTCTTGATGAATAGGTTTCATATACTTTTACCTTGGAGCATTGATATCGCTTTTTTGATTGCTGCGTTTATTTTTGTTGGTAAAGGCATAGCTGAATTTAAACTGTTGAATGATAAAAAGTTTATACTTTTACTTTGCTTGGTAAATCTAGTTTTTTATGTAGTTCTGTGTAAATGTAATGGGGGAATAAATCTTTCGGTTAGGCAATTTGGCAATTTGGGCAGTTTAAGTGTTCTTCTTTATTTTCTAATTGGTATTTCTTATTTTGTATTTGTTTCGTCTGCTTTTATCATAGCGCCAAATTTAATAACAAAAATATTTGCCTTCCTTGGCCGATTGTCTATGAGGTTGTTATGTATTCATATGATTTTTTATACTTTGTTTGATAAATTGTTCAGTGTTGAAAGTATAGATAACAAATTTCTTGTTATTATAAAAGTTGTTCTTGTGATTATTACGGCTTGGTTGCTGGAATTTGCATATAAAAAGATGAAACTTAATTTTTGCATAAAGTATTTATGATAAATAAAGCTCTCTAACTATGGTGTTTAAGTTTAGAGAGCTTAACTTTATTTATTCCATATTCCTTTTGCTTTGTTCTTGATGAGCAATCGACATTGGTAAAGGTGTATCAATGCCATGCAAGCATAGCTACCTGCCATGCTGTAAACGACCCCTTCGATTCCTAGTCGTTCACCTAAAGCTAATACAGCCAGGATGTACAAAGCTGTGAATACTAATGAGGTGATTATCTGTATTCTAATTTTGTTGAGACCGTTGATGAGGTATGTAACGCAATTGTTTAAATTGAAAAAACATACATATACGAGCGTGCACAGGGATACCGAAAACGGGACTTCTACTTTGTCGCCTACCCATAGATGATAGAAGATTTGGCAACCAAATAGCATGACAATCCCTCCTAATACTGATAATCCCCAAAGTTTTAATGCTCTATTGAATGTTTGTTCTATCCATTTCATGTCACCTTTGACGTATGCATCCGTATATGCATTCCACATAGGGGAGAGGATGATGGTGTATGCAATGACTAGCAAGTTGAAGAACTTGTAGGCTATGTTGTATGTGGTAACTGCGGAAGGACCACAGAACTGCGTGATGAAGATGTTGGCAGCACCGAAGATGACGATGCAACTAGAAATTTCGATGAGGAAAAATCCCGTGCCTTTGCCTATTAGTTTCTTGCCTAATTTCTTGTTGAAGTATCTGGATGCTGGTCTCAATTCAGGGTGTCTTTTGAACAAAGGTATGATAGCCAACAGGTATATGAGAGAGCTAGATGCTGTATAGGCTAATACAACATATAGTAACTTCCCTTCCGTTGTTTTTGTCAAAATGTAGATGATGACTAATGACAAGATATTGCCGCCAATGCTTAGTAAGTCGTTTACTGCGTATTTTTGTAGGGCAATGAATATTACTCCGATATTTTTTATTACAAAGTTGACTAGAGTAAACATGACTGCGACAATGGCAGCGTCCCGCAAAACATTGTTGGATATGGAATATGTATTAAAGGTATGGTTATAGTTGAGAACCCATAATGGTATAATAGATATGGCTGCAACTATTAAAGCTATTATCGCTAAAAATGTGAACGTTGTTGTGATGTATGATTTTCCAACTTCGTAATTCTTTTGTGATATAGCTTCTGTCAAATAATTCCTCATGCCATTTCCTAGTCCGATGTCAAACGCACCAATCCAATAAAGTATTGATGTGAGTGTCATCCATATTCCATATACTTCATTGTTTAGGTAATCTATGGTAATGGGTACGATGAGAAGAGAGGTCGCCAGACCTATACATTTTAACGCACAAGAGTATATGATGTTGTTTCTTAAATTCTTGCTTCTTTCATCTTTTATTTGAAACATCGATAATTTCATTTTATTGTTTTTGCTTAAGGGTTACTTTCCTTTTTTTGATTGTAGCAGGTGTCCCTGCGAGAAGACAATATTCTTCTTTGTATTTTTGGTTGCAGCATGCGTTGGCTGCGACAATGCATCCTTTTGGGATAAAGGAGTTTTTTAGAATTGTACTTCTAGCACCAATCCAAACTCCTTCGCTTATGTATATTTCGCCATCCATTTCGCTATGCTGATTCTTTGTTAAATCTATAACTTCATGAAAATCGGTATCCATTATAAGTGTGTCCCAACTGATAAGGGCATTATCGCATATTTGAATACGTTTGTTGCAAATGAGTTGCATTTGCCCTGTGTTGTTGATGTTGTTGCCCAAAATGAGTTTGCCATTTTCAAGAACGCATAATTTTACTCCTTGTCCAAAGTTGTTTTTTTCACCTTCAATGAGTATATGACCGTCAATTTGCAAAATTGTTCTTTGGTATTTCTTGTCAAAAATCCCAATTTTATCAAAGCCGATATTCAGCATTCCTGAATGCACTTCTTTTTTGAATTCAACATGCCCTTTTGTTGATAATATAGAAGCGTTGTATCTTATATGTATTGGAAGTTTGATTGCTTGGGAAAACGGGAGCAATCTAAGACATACATATAGTGATTTCGGAATGGATAAAATTTTTTCGACGATTATGTTCATAGTTGTTCTCTTTGCTAAATTTTTCAATGTAATTGATTGCTTTCTAAATTTCGTCAAAATTACTACGTTCTTTTGTAAAAACTTCTTTTTGGGGCTGATATCTGTGTAAAAAGTTTATTCTCCTTTTTGCTCAGTACTAACACGATCTCTTTTTGTTTGTGTTGCTAAAAATTCTGTCGGAGTTATTACAGGAATTTCATGTTTAACAAAATCCTTGACGTTCCTAGTGACAATTACTTCTGCATCAGCTGCCATAGCGGAGTAATATTGTAAGGCGTCTTCTAGATCCTTGTAATCAGATTCTAATGCTTTATGCACTATTTCTTTATCAACAGTTGTTGTTGTACACAATTGTGAAAATAGTGTCAATTTGCTTTTTATTTCCTCTAACGAAAATCCATGTTGGAGGATATATGCCGCATTGGAATATGTTAAAGACGAACAGAGTATTGTTATTTCTTTGTTGTCTGCTTGGCAAATAATCTTTGCTGCGTCTAAAAAGAAGTTCTTTCTTTCACCAAGGAAGTCTATGACAACGTTTGTGTCTAAAAATACCTTTTTCATAAATATTTTTTCAAAAGAGCATCTTCTAAGATTTTCTTGTCGTCAAGTTTGTCGTCAAGTCCATGACCTGTACACATCCTTTTTACAAAAGGTGTGAGTTCAAACTTATTTGTTGGTGTCTTGGATTTTATGTTCACAATTCGTTGTATGGCATTTTTCACTTGTTCAAGTATAGAAATGTCATTAATCTCGTATATGGTCTTTGCCAATGAAGACTGTATTTCGATTGCTGTCATAATTGATACGAATTTAATTTTTGTGCAAAGTTACTACTTTCTTTTGTAATAACCAAATAATTGGGCATTTATTGCTTTTGATATACGAAAAAGCAGAATGCTGATGAAGTGCATCCTGCTTTTGTTCCATAAATCTAGGTTCCTTGTTGTTTCTTTATGATTTTAGCTTCTTGATTTGGTCTTCTGTCAAGCCTGTGTAGCGCATGATCTTTTCGATGCTTATCCCTTCTGCTAGCAATGCACTTGCGATTTCAATGGAACGCTCGTCTCGCCCTTTCTCATGTCCTTTCTCGAATGCAGTGTCAAGGGAGTTCTTGATGTCACGATAGGCCTTGAGGCTGTCCTCGTACTCATGGAGTTCCTTCTTGGTGAACTTGGCGATTTCTGCCTCCTCAAAGAGTTTGTCGAAAATCTTGTCTCGTAGTTCCTTTGGTCTGTTTTCTAAGCGTGATAAATTCTTGAGGGCAAAGAGCCATTTGTCGTATAGGGTGCGGAGCTTGCTCAACGGTTTGTCAAATTTGGCAATCTCTACATACTTGAATGTGAGTTTGTCGTTGAAAACCTTCTTGGTTTTCTTGTCCAAAAGGCCTACGTCGTGAGCGATGCTCCTGGCATCAAAGGCTTCCTCTTTCATGTCGAAGTTAAGCAATGCCACGACATAGACGTGTGAGAGTTTGAAATCCCAGTCTGCGCTCTTGGGTGCTTGCTCCTTGATGGGGAAGGTGGCATAGTACAGTGACCTGTCCTTGAAGTACTTTTGGTAGGCGTTCTGCATCTCCACGATGAACTTTTCTCCCTTTTCGTTCTCGCAATACACATCGAAAATGGCTTTCCTGTCGGTATAGACATCGCCCACATGCTCGCTGTTGAGGTACTTCACGTCAGTAATGACCTGTTCCTTCTTGAAGAGTGAGTTCAAGAAGTTGATGAGCAAATCCTTGTTGGGCTTGCTACCGAAAATGCGCTTGAAACCGAAGTCGGTGAGCAAGCTGATATATCGTTCTTCTATCAAATGTTCCATAATAAATTCCCCCTTGTTTTTTATTAATGGCGCAAAGTTACGACTTTCTTTTGTAATAACCAAATATTTTGGTGTCAATTAAATATCTTATCTTATAATGGATGTAAAGTGTTGGGTCATTGACAATGACAAAACTATATTTTTAGTAAATAAAGAGGAGGCTTTGGGTTGCTGTGTATGCAAATACCACATACGTTACTTGTTGATAATTTCCCAAATTCCATTTTTGTCAGAACCAATTCGGCGTATAAGCCCTTTTTCTTGTAATCTTTTTATTATCCTGGCTATTGTAGCTCTTGATAAATTGGTTTCTTGTGCCAATGTATAATATGTAGCAGAATTCTCATTTTGTATAAAATTTAACACAATAGCCTCAGACTTGCTAAGTTTTACGGTCTCATTTACGGTCTCATTTACAGTCTCATTTACAGTCTCATTTACAGTCTCATTTACAGTCTCATCCCCCCTTTGACATCCTCTTGGCATATCTACGAGCACACCTCCCATCGTCGCTTCCAATGTCGGCGCAGGGAGTCCTGCATTCTTGAACCCTGTTTGGATGATGCCAATGCCACGACCCCACGACTCGATGAATCCTGCTTTGTAGAAAGCGTTAGCAATATTGAGGTTGCGAGGCTTCGAGGTATGCTTGTGAAGCAAAGTCTCGATAGTATAGTTCTCAGGGAGATTGCCATCGTTCCAAAGCCAAATGTGGTCGTTGAAGACTTTCATCTGAATCTGGACACCCGTGTAGTCTTTGTGGATGATGGCGTTGTATATGGCTTCACGCAAAGCTTTCTCTGGAATTTCCAAAGGTTCTATGCGTTGCATTCCCTCGTAGTGGATAGGGGAGATGAGATATTTGGATTTCAAAGTCTCCATCACTCGGTCTGCCATTTGGATGATGTTACCTTCTACGATGTCTTGGAATATCAAGTCGGTGTCGTCTTGTATAAAACGACCTAAACGGAAATCGGCGCATGTGAAGAACCTTGCCGGTTCTTTGCCGAAAAGTAAAATGGCGGCGTTCTTCAATTTTCCGTCTTCCATGAGGTGGAGATTGTCCAATACTTCCGCAGGGGTGTCGTTGAGGGATTCCACAGGCATACGCTCGGCATCTACTGCCTTGCGCAAGAAGTATTTGATGGCTTTTGAATCTATATCGTCAAGGGTGGCACGCTCGTTGATGATGTCATCCCAAGAACGCCCCATCTTCTTGAGTATGAAGTGCTGGAGTGCCGCACCTTTGAGTTCTTGCTTGGTGGAACCTGAACGGTAGTGGTATATGCCTTTGTAGGCGATAGGTATGTTGCTTGGCTCTACGCATATCTCGATATAGTCAAGGTTGCCTTGGTGGTGGAGGTTGACATCTGCTACAATTCCAAGTGTCATCACTATCTTGTTGGGGATGTCTTCCATGAGTTGCTTGCTATGCTTGGTGCCCACAACTTCTCTTTCGTCATTGATTCCAATGAAGATTTTTCCGCCGTGTGCATTGGCAAATCCGCATATCCATTTGAGGTATTCGTCTTTCCAACTTTCCTTGTATTCTATATCTTGACTTTCTGCTTCGAGCATCTTGTTTCTTATTTGATTATTTTGCAAAGTTACTACTTTCTTTTGTAATAACAAAATATTATGGGCTATTATTGTTTTAAATGAAATATTTTGGCTTAGTGAATGTAAATTGTTTGCTATTTTAGCTCCTTGATTTGTTCTTCTGTCAAGCCTGTGTAGCGCATGATCTTTTCGATGCTCTCACCTTCGGCTAGCATCT
>ERZ808275.475-NODE-475-length-16187-cov-3.674932_pt1 | contig 16187 bp, 13 predicted proteins | sample MGYA00520894_ERZ808275 | MGnify/ENA primary metagenome ERZ808275 (study PRJEB31516, sample SAMN03275598) | gut metagenome | biome: mammalia-associated habitat; material: feces | host: Papio cynocephalus | place: Kenya | collected 2012-08-03 ...
GACCTCTTAATTGGTTGTCAATACGTCTTGATTCGTGTCTTTCTGTACCAATTACGTGCAAACCGCCAAATCTGATAACCTCTTTGTGTTCTTGTTCAGTTTGTTCACGAGTTTCAGCTAATAATTGGTCTTTTCTTTCTTCATAATTAGCATCATCAGGTGTAATACCTTCATTTTCTAATTTTTCTTTTGCTAAATATTCTGCGTTACCGCCTAAAAGAATATCCGTACCACGACCAGCCATATTTGTAGCGATTGTAACTGCACCTTTTCTACCAGCTTGGGCAATGATGTATGCTTCTTTTGCGTGGTGTTTTGCATTCAAAACATTGTGCGGAATATTCCTATCCTTCAATAATTTTGATAACAATTCAGATTTTTCAATACTGATTGTACCAACAAGAACAGGACGTCCTTTTTTATGTTGTTCTATGATATCGTCAACAACAGACAAATATTTTTGTTTTTCAGTCTTGTAAATTACATCAGGATAATTGATTCTGATATCAGGCTTGTTTGTTGGAATTGTTGTAACTTCAAGGTTATAAATTTTTCCAAATTCAGCTTCTTCAGTCATTGCAGTACCTGTCATACCTGATAATTTAGGGTACAATCTGAATAAGTTTTGGAAAGTAATACTTGCTAAAGTTTGAGTTTCGTCTTGAATTTTAACCCCTTCTTTAGCCTCGATTGCTTGGTGCAAACCGTCTGACCAACGACGTCCTTCCATTAAACGACCTGTAAATTCATCAACGATACAAACTTCACCATTTTTAACCACATAGTCTGTATCTCTGATAAATAATTCTTTTGCTTTTAAGGCTTGTAACAAGTGGTGAGCATAGTTGTCAGACAAGTCAAACAAGTCTTTACAACCAATGATTTCTTGTGCTCTGTCAATACCTTCTTCAGTCAAAATGATATTTTTATTTTTTTCATCAACTTCGTAATCTCTAACTTTTTCAAGTTGAGGGGCAACTTTTGCCATTAAACGGTAAGTATCAGCCGATTTTTCAACCCTACCACTGATAATTAACGGAGTTCTCGCTTCGTCGATTAAAATTGAGTCAACTTCATCTATAATTGCATAGTTATAAGGTCTTTGCACAAGCATATCCATGCTTCCAGCCATATTATCACGCAAATAATCAAAACCGAACTCGTTGTTTGTACCGTACGTGATGTCACATGCATAAGCTTGACGTTTTAGTTCGAAATCGTCTGCTGTTCTTCCACCTGAAAGGATTACACCAACTGTCAAACCTAAGAACTTATAAATTTTACCCATCCACTCACTATCACGTTTTGCAAGGTAATCGTTTACGGTAATTACGTGAACACCTTTGCCTGTCAAAGCGTTTAGGTAAGCAGGTAAAGTTGCAACAAGAGTTTTACCTTCACCAGTTCTCATTTCAGCAATATGACCGTTATGCAAGAAGTAGCCACCAATTAACTGAACATCAAAGTGACGCATGTTCAAAACACGTTTACCTGCTTCACGAACTGTAGCAAAGGCTTCTGGCAAAATTTTGTCCAAAGCTTCTTTTTCTAATATTTTATCAGCTTTTGGATTGTCTGAGGTTCTTCTATTTTTAAGAATTTCTTTAAATTCTTGAGTCTTAGCTCTTAATTCATCGTCTGAAAGTTTTTCAAATTCAGGCTCTAAAGCATTTATGTGTTCAATTATAGGCATGATAGCCTTAACTTTTCTTTCGTTAGGATCGCCCATAAGTTTTAATAAAAATTGAATCATTATATTCTCCCTATTAGTTACGCTAATTGTACCATGGACAAAACCTCACCGCAACTATAAAAGGACAGAATTAGACATGTGTATAAGTTTTCGTCAAGACAATAATTATGATTGAAACAAACTGTTAATTTTGTTTGTAATATCTTGAGGGTCAATTTCGTTTGTAACCTTGTTAATATCTTGAGCAACTTGGTATAACTTCGCAGCTTCAATCTTGTCGCCAACGATTGTAATAGCTCTAGCTAAGTTAAAGTGTGCAAGCGCGTAATTTGGATTACATTCGATTGATTTTTTGAACAATTCGATTGATTTTTGAACTCTGCCTAAATCATCAAGGTAAATTACACCCAAATTGTTGTATGCGATATCATACATTGGGTCATTTTCGATAGCAAGTTCGTATTCTTTAATTGCTTCGTCAATATCACCTTTACCCCAATACAAGAAACCTAAATTACAATGAATTTTTGCATTGTTAGGGTCAAGATCTAAAGCACTTCTATAAACAGTCAAAGCATTTTCAAAATCTTCTTTATCGTAGAACGCAGAACCTAAGTTTACGTAAATATCCATATCTTCTGGAGTTAACAAGTACGCACTCTGGTAAGCGCTAATTGCAGCATCCAAATCACCTTTATTTTCTTGATAAACAAAGCCAAGAGTTTGAGTAATAATACTTGTCCATTTTTTGTTTGGGTTAAGCGTAATTGCTGATTGATAGTGCGAAATAGCCTCTTTGATATCACCCTTGATGTAATACAAGTTTGCCAAATTTGAGTGAAACTCAGGCATTGTAGGTAAGATACTGATTAATTTTTGATAAATATCAATTGCATTATCATAATCACCTTGTTCTTCGTACGCTTGGCATAAATGACGGTAAGCAGGAATATTCAAACTATCTAGCCAAATCGCCATTTTATATTCAGTAATAGCATCGTCATATTGACCAATTGTTCTATAAATATCACCTAACAAGCAATACAAAGGAACAAACCCTGGAGCTTTTTCGATTGCATCAATATACAAATCAATTGCACCAGCCAAACCTTTTTTCTGAACTTGGTAATAGCCTTTAACCAATACTGGCAAGAATTGCAAGTATGATAAAGAGCGAATAACATTCTTGATAGCCATTTTGTCAAATGGTAAAGTCAAAATAGCAAGGAATAATTGCCATTTGCTACGCCACCAAGTAAGTGGGTTTCTGAAAGATGAAACCTTGTAAAGGTTATATAACAAATAATGAGCTGAAGAACTTGTTAAAGGTTGCAACTTGATAGCATGTTTAGCGTTGAACATCGCTTCTAAGAAGTGCGCCTTTTTAGTATAAGTTTCAGCCAATAAATAATAAGCTTTTGCAAGATTTTTATTTTTGGTTGTCGCCATATTCAAATAGTTAATGGCTTTTTCCAAATCACCTTTAAAATATTGAGCTTGACCTATTTTGAAATAGATTTCTGCAGAATCAATATAAGTTTCTAAAGCTCTTTGATATTCTGTAATAGCTTCGTCAATATATTGGTAAGAGTTATGAATATCTAAATGCCATGCCAAATACAAATCGCCAAGTCTAACGTGTAAATCCGCATTTGTTGGGTCGTTTTGCAACTCAACCTGGCAAACTTCAATAGCGTTTTGCACATGACCATTTTTAACTTCTTTATTTATTTTTTTCTCAATTTCTCGAAGTTTATTCATAATAATTCAATAAAATTATTCTTCATTCTTGTTACGTCTTGATTGCATATCAATAGCGAAACAAGTTTTGATAATTTTATCTCTTTCTTTTTCATCAATATTTGTGAAAGCAAGAGTGTATTCGTCAGGTTGAAGAGAAGGGTTATCAAGAATAACAGCCTCAAACCTTGCTGGCACATCATAATTTTTAAGATACAACTTACCAGTAACGACTTCTTCTGGGTTCAAATCTTCTTTAGAGAAGAATTTGATACCACCACCTGAAATATCGATTGTACTAGCAACGAAAGTTTCAGTTCTTAGTTTTAATTCCAATTTAGTTTTCAATGGTGAACGAGAATAGTCACGACGTTGAATAACAACCGCGTCTTCGACATATTCAACAACGAATCCTTCATCAGGAGAATTGATAACAACAGATTCAAAAACCATAAGACCAGATGGCGTAAAGATTTTCACGTCAATTGGAGTACCTTCTTCTAAATACTTTTTCAAAGTTTCTGCGTCTGCGGGATAATCTAATCCCAATCTGTCATCTTCAATATCATTGATGAAACAGTCTAGTTCCATTTCGATGCCATTTTCACCATCGAAGAAAATTTTTGCTTTTTGGTTTAAACTTAAATCACTCATATAGCTATTTTAATAGACAATCAAGAAAAATGCAAGTGTTTTATACTCAAAAAGAGGAAGATTTAATACATATTGATACAAAAAATCAGACCCTAAATAAATTGAAATGGTCTGAAACTCGGTTGCTTATTCTTTTTTAAGAAATTATAATGGTAAATATTCTTTTAAGGTTTTGCATATCTTTTGTAAAATATTTTCCTCTTTACCTTTAAAAGAATAGCTCGCGGGTCTGCAGTAGGAAGAATTTGCTATATCCTGTATTCCGTTTGTTGTACATTCATAATCTTCAACAACACCATCTTGGTCGATTAAGTATTGAGGATAAGCACCACCAAATGGAATTTGTAAATTCTTGTCTTGTTTTTTAGATTGCAATTCAAAAGTATCAGCAAGTGGTTGGTCAGCTAAACACTTAACTGCACTACCAAAAACAATTGGTGTAGGTTGTACAATTGTCACACTAACAGAAGGAAGATTTTTATTCTTTCCTTGAGAATTTGGAATGTAGATATCAGACAAGTCAATGTCAGCTAAGTATTGACCTCTCGAATTACTAAATTCTTTTAGTGTGTTTTTTACAATTGTTTTTGAGCAAAAATTATTTTTTGCTTCGTCATTTTGAGCGCCCACCTTTGAACCAAAGTTCAAAGTACGCATGTTTTTAGGGGCTGTGTAAATTTTATTAATTGGAGTAATGTTCATAACACTTATAATATAGCACAGAAATTATTAATTGTAAATAATACAATTAATAATTTTACAAAAGTTAACATATTTGACATAAACAACTAGATTTCATCCTCTGGTTCATGTTGCTTAAAGTAGTTCAATATCTCGATTAGAGCGTTAGAACTTCCTATATGCCCAGATTTTGAAACAATCCATTGAGCTTTATGGTCTAATGTCAAAGCAACAAGAGGAGCAATTTCATCTATAATTTGTAATTGATTTGAATTTATAGCTTGGCAACACTTGAATGAAGTTTCGCCACCAAGAGTAATTAAAATAACTTCTTTTTTAGTAGTAACAGCATTCGTCAATTCACCCAAAAATGCTGAAACATGTTCTAGTAATTTTGCTTTTGTCATATCGGCATTCAATGAATCATCTGAAAAACCATCAAAATTTTTAATTAAATTTGATGCATTTACGGCAACAATATTATTTTCGCCTAAATTGCTTACAATTCTATCTACTAAATCATCTCTTAGACCACCTAATACTGTTGTCATATCAAGATCAATAAAGTATGTATTATCGAAATCTTCTGATTTATCAAGAGTTTCCAATTGTGTAATAGTTGTTTGAGTTCCAGTACCTGACAAAATTAACTTTGGTAATTGAGGAATTGATTTCACAGTAAACTGATTTTCTAACGGTGGCAACCAAACATTACCTAAAACTTGTGCTGTTGCAGAAGTTCCAACTGGCAAAAATTTCAAATTAGACTTTTTACAAGCAAGAACGACCTGTTCGATATCGGTAATTGAAACAGCGTCAGCTACAATAATTTTTTTACCATTTTTTACAAGTTCGTGAATTTTTTGAAGAATTGGACCTGCACCCTTCATAATTGTTTGTAACTCGAGCGTACCAACAAGTTCTGACTTCTCTGCACCTAATTGTTTTTTTATCAATGTCGGAACATGTGATTCGTGCAATTGATTCATCACATCACGCGCATACTCGGTTCTTTCAATAGGTTGCCCTTTAACCAATTGATAACCACCTACTGTAATTTTATTTTCTGATGGATATGCAGGAATAACAATTGCAGCATTCCATTCCAAGGTTTCTAGCATTGCAAGAGTTTCAACCCCAATGTTGCCATTCAAGGTTGATGAAATCTTTTTGAAAAAATAATCCAAACTCAAATTATCTAAAAAATACTTTGTAGCCTTTATGACTTCTGCATGAGCAAACTCAGGAGCTTGGTTTCTTGTAGCGGTAGAAACCGCCCAGACTTGGGTGTTTTTAACATTTTTAGTAGAACCTTGCTCAAAATCCAAAAGGATTTGAGAGTTCGCACCTCTCAAATGAAATTGTAAAGCGGCCTCATTTGCTTCTGTTAAATCATCAGCAACAATGCCAACCATATCAGAAATAATCATTATTGTCCGTCGTCTTTTCTTGAACCTGGAAGTCTTACATTGTTAGCAACAATTAAGAAGCGTTCTCGTTCTTCGCCTGTTTGATCTTTCCATTTATTAGATGCAATACGACCTTCAACAGCAACTAATGTACCTTTTTTTACATAGTCACCTACAAATTGTGCGGTTCTGTCCCAAACATCTACATTGAACCAGTCTGTAACTTCTGATTGAGTTTTTGGATCCCAACGATTTGCTGCTACTGAAAAAGAAGCTCTTGATTTTCCAGATTCAAAGAATTTTAAATCTGGGTCTTGTCCTACTCTACCGATTACTACAACTGTATTCATTTTTTAATTTCCTTATCCTATATAATTATAATACATGTATTTTAGCACGAACTTTCTTCTGGAAACATGCAATTTTCAAAACCAGTATTTTTGCATATTTCAGCGCACCATTGTCTAACAATTTCTTCTGTTTCCAATTGATAAGAAATTGGTTTTCCAATAGTTACAGTTACGTGTTTTTCAAAAAATCGTTTTGAATATCCATCAAAGCCTGAAATTGAAACTGGTACAATATCTGCTTTTGCAGCTTTTGCTAAAGCAACAAAACCATTATGGATGTTTTCAATCTTTTTATTTTTACGAGTTCCACCTTCAGGGAATATGCCTAACTTCCAGCTTGTTTTAAAAATTTCTCTTGCTGATTTAAAAGTAGAAATTCCAGGGTGTTCTCTATCAACTGAAAAAGCACCTAACTTCTTAACAAGCCAATTTCTAGGTTCTGTTTTGTCAAAAAGTTCCTTTTTAGCCATAAATGCGATTGGCATATTGCAAGCACACGCCAAAAAAGGAGGGTCCATTTCTGAAACATGGTTTCCTGCAAGCATATAGTTGCCTTTTTTAGGTAAGTTTTCTTTACCTTTAACTTTTAGGTTATACATTAACGTTGTTACAGGCAAAACAACTGACCACAAGAAGGACATAAAAAATAGTGTCCTAAATATGTGGTAATCTTTCGCTGTGCGTTTTGCATAGTTTTTTTCTTCGTGTGCCATTTTATTCTTAATTCCTTATAGTCTATTATGCTGGATTTGGAATGTATTTAAAGCCAGTAAGCTCTTGAATAGCATTTGCCCATTTTTCCATTACTGCATCTAGGTCTTCGTCGTAAGGGATTAATTCACCAATTTTTACAGTGATATTGCCCTTGAATGGTAGCCATGTCATATTTTCAGAACCTATAATACCGATTGGCAAAATTCCACATTTTGTAGAACGTGCAAGCCCTGCAAAACCTTTGTGTATGTTTTCAATAGTACCACTTTTAGCTCTTGTACCTTGGGGGAACAAGCCCAAAATCCAATCTGTATTCTTAACTTCAAGTGCAGTCTTGATTGTAGATACTTCTAATTTTTCTCTATTAACCGCAAACGCACCTTGCCAATCTAACATCCAACGAGTAAACTTCTTTTCAAAAAGTTCTTTTTTAGCCATAAATGCTACTGGTTTTGGCATAATGTAAGTTATTAGATATGGGTCTAAATTAGACAAATGGTTGCCACAAGCAATAAAGTCACTGTTATTAGGAATGTTCTCTTTGCCTTCAACTTTCAACTTGTAAAATAGCTTAAAACGAGGGCAGTACCAAACATTCGTAACGATCCTTTGGAAAACTTTTCTCATAAAATTAAAATATTTCGCAGTTCTTCTTGCGTAATTTACTTTTTGCTTTGCCATTTTGCCTCCATTACATGATTATAATATAAACATATTTTTTTCAAAATTTTGTGAATTTGTTTTAAGATTTCTACTAAAAATTTTGTTATAATGATTTTTTAGTATCTCAAACTTACAACTTTATTATACAACCTTTTATTTTAAAATTTGTCCGTTTATAACGTACGTGTTTTTACGTACGTAATTTTACGGACAAGTATAGCTTAAATTGTTTATTTATAATATTTTCGCTCCATTAATTCGTTTTCTGACAAAAATAGTGCAATTTTCTGACTATAGTTATAACCTACTAAGTAATAATTACAGGTCTTCTACGTCTGTTGATGATTTTATGTATTCAATAACCTCTTTTTTTGTTGCTTCATTTTTATGCTGATATGGATCAATTACAGAGTTCTTGTTGTAATCTATATCAGGATTTTTAAGCAATCGACCAGTTGAAACATCTACCTTTATTGGCTCTAATAGTTTTATGTATAGAAATTCGCCTCTATCTACGGTCAATTTCTCCCCTTTGAATATTTTTCTATATCTTGAGTTGCTTTTTGGAGTCTTAATCTCTGCAATGCCGTTCACTCTAAGCAATGGCTGATGCAATATGTCTAAATTATCGTTCTGAAGTGTTAACACGCCATTTCTAATTAAAAAACGTCCCTTTTTAACTTGCTGAACATGACCTGTAAACCTTGCACCATAAGGAATTAGCAGGTATTTTTTAGCTGTAACAAAATTTTTAGGCACTAATGCTACATACTTTTCACCCTCACAAGCTTTCTGAGATGTAATTTTACCTGTAACGATAAGTGGTAACTCAGTTCCTGCAGGAATTGTAGCCACATTATCATCTACAATTGCATCCTGTATAACATGTCCTTCAGCAGAAATTTTCTTCTCAAATGCCGCTTTAATCTTATCGTTAGGGTTTTTCATTGCCTCATTCATCATATTATAAAGCAACACAGCAGTTTCTGCTCTTGTAATAGGCTTATCATAAGCAATTAGTTTCTTTCCACGTGGGTCAATAACAAGCATATCAAGAATTTGAGCTTTAGCTGCAGGTGCCACAAACCAATCTGGAATTTTAAAAAAGTCGTCATAAGTATATTCTAAAACACTTTTAGCCTTTTTCTTTGTCATAGGCACTGTTTTTATTGAATTTACAGCCATTGTTATGGCGTGACCTCTTGTTATGTTTTGCGTTGGGTAGAAATAATACCCTCCATCTTTTGCCATTCTTGGAGGTAAGAACAATCCAAAAAAGAATGCATTTTGTATATTTTGATACGCCCAATCTTCTGGGAATACGTCGTCTAGCGCTAATGGGTCAATTACTTCGCCATCGTCTAAACCTAGCGCTTTAATTACAGCAGTTGCAAATTCTTCTCTGGTTATATAAGCCTCTGGACGGAAGTTTTGGCTAGGATATCCTTTTAAAATGCCCTTGTGGTGAAGTTCTGAGATTTCTGTATACGCCCAATAATTGTCAGGAACGTCTAAAAAACTACTTGAAGGAAGCATTACATCTAAAATTTGCTCAACAGCGAAGGCTTTTGGCGAAATAATTATCGCTAAAAACACTAAAACTATGATTATACTTGATTTAATTCTTCCCACGTCTACTCCTGTTAATAAGATTATAAAGTATTTTTTTTAGTTTGGCAATTATTTTAAGTAATCTTTAAAATCCTTCTTAATTACAGTATAACCGCACCCTTCAGGCATTTTTGCATAAAATCGAATTTGTTTCGCTGGATATTTTCTACACATAGCTAAACGCTTTTCGTAGACAGTACATAACCCCTCAGGTGATACTAATTTACACGCAAATATTAGCTTTCCGTCTTCATCTTTGCCTTTAATGTAAAATCTACGGTATGCAGGGAACAAAAGTTGCATAAACTTAAATTCCTTTTCTGTATACTCATCATAGCTGTACATATGATTACAGCATTTGCCACATTTTTTACACTCCCCAACAACCTTGTATGTAAGTCTTTCTGGCACAAAATATGAACGGATTTCGTTTATAATTGATACAATAAAATCTAACATGTGTTTACAATTTCGTTTTTTATACAATAATTATATTATAGAATAATTATTATATAAGGCAAGGAAAAAATGTATAATTTTATAGTTCCAAAGCAAATTAAAAAGGCTAAAAACCAGAAGTTAAGAACTTCTATCGCTTATGGTATAAGCGTTTTCATCGCTGTTTGTTTTGCAGGTATTGTGTCATTTAAATTGTATTTAAGCACACTACCACCAATCAATAATTTAGAGCAATTCAGACCAAATATCATTACAAAATTCTATTCATCTGACGGTGAAATCATTAAAACATTTACGGCTTACACCTTTAAAAAGGTTGAATTAGACGAAATACCAGATTCTCTTATACAAGCTATCATTGCAACCGAAGACAAAAACTTCTATCATCACGACGGTTATGATTTATTAGGTTTGGCTCGTTCTATCGTTGCAAACATTATGGCTGGGCACGTTGTACAAGGTGCAAGTACAATCACACAACAGCTTTCAAGAATTTTATTCTTGTCTAACGAAAAAACCTTCAATCGTAAAATTAAAGAGTTTGTAATTGCAGCAAGAATTGAAAAAACAATTTCTAAGGATAAAATCCTTGAAATGTACTTAAATAACGTATATTTAGGCTCTGGCGCTTATGGTGTTGAAGGTGCCGCTCAAATATACTTCAACAAACACATCAACGAATTATCATTAGGTGAAATCGCACTTATAGCAGGTCTTCCTCAAGCACCTTCTGTTTATTCACCTTTTAACGATATAAAAAAAGCTCAACAACGCAGAAACCAAGTATTAAAACGTATGTACAAAATGCGTTATATCACAAAAGACCAATACAGAGCTGCTAAACACGAAAAGATTGTTTTAAGCTCTCTACCTCAGCTTTACACATTCAACAAAGCTCCTTACTTCTGTGATTACGTAATGAATGAACTTGAAAAACTTGGCTTTGACGAAACTGATATTTCACAAGGTGGCTACAAAATTGTAACCACACTTGATTACAAAACACAAATGGCTGCAAACGAAGCTGTTACAAGAAATATGAACAGTTGGGGATTAAAAGGCGACAAACAACAAGCAGCTGTATTCTCTTTTAACACTCAAAATGGTAAGATTTTAGCTTACGTTGGGGGTAAAGACTATACAAAATCTCAATATGACCGTGTTACACAAGCTGTAAGACCCCCAGGATCATCATTTAAACCGTTTGTTTACGCTGCAGCTATTGAAAAAGGCTTGACTCCAAACGACATGATTCAGGATTTACCTGTAAAAATCGGTAATTGGGCACCAAGAAACTATGGTAACAAATACAGAGGTGAAATTCCATTATACACAGCTTTGATGGTATCTTCAAACGTTTGTGCCGCTAGATTAATTGAATATGTAGGTATTAGACCAGTTATTCAATTGGTACGTGTAATGGGTATTTCAACTCCATTAGAATATGACTATACAATTGCTTTAGGGTCAAACGGTGTAAAATTATTTGAAATGACAAGAGCTTATGGCGTATTCTCAAATGGTGGTTATAAAGTAGAACCTTATGCCGTTGAAAGCATTGAAACTTCTCGCGGAAAGGTTATTTACACTGCACCAAAAGCAAAATCTACAAAGGTTTTAGCAATTGAAACCGCAGCAACAATGACAGCAATGATGAAAACAGTTATCCAAAGCGGTACTGGTGTTGCGGCAAACATTGGTAAACCATCAGCCGTAAAAACAGGTACAACAGATGATTCTAAAGATGCAACATTCTTTGGTTACACACCTGATATCGTTACTGGTGTTTGGGTTGGTAATGATGACAACTCAAAAATGGGTAACCTAACTGGTGGTACTGTTCCAGCACTTATTTGGAAAGACGTAATGAGAGTTGCAACAGAACCTTATGGTGCAAAAGACTTTACAGACTATCCACCTGTAGCATTAAAACCATTCAGAATGAAAGGTTCACCTATGTTTATTTCACCTGATGCAGCACAAAAAACATTCGATAAAGAAACTGCAGAAGAAAACAAACATCAAGAATCATCAGAAGTTTCTGATGCAATAAACGATGAGGTTATACAACCAGTTACACCTGTAATTAAACCTCGTTCAAACAGTAACAAGGTTAAAAATGAAATTAATAATGCGGTAGCTCCAAAGGTTGAAGTTAAGCCAGTTAAGATTGAAACACCAAAATCTGAAGATGCAAAATTAGCTCCAATTCCAATGGCAAAACCGTTTTAAAACATAAGTAATTAAATTAAGAATAAAAGGAAGAAAAATGACACAAGAAGAAAATCAAAACAAAGAAACGATTTCTCCAAAGGAGAATATTCGTCAAGCTAGAGTTCAAAAATTGACTGACTTTGTAGACAGGGGTATTAACCCATATCCTTACAAATATGAAAAAACAGCTAGCGCGGCAGAATTACAAGAAAAATATAAAGACCTTCCTGCGGGAGAAGAAACAGAAGATGAATACGCTGTAGCAGGACGTATCATGGCTATGCGTAATACAGGTATGTTTATTGACCTAATGGACGAAACTGGTAAAATTCAAATTTTCTCACACAAACAAAATTTAGGTGACGAAAAATTCAAGATGCTAAAATTAGTTGATGTCGGCGATATTATTGGTTTTAAAGGTACAATTAGAAGAACACCTCGTGGAGAACTTTCTATTAAAGCTACTGAATACACAGTTTTAACAAAGGCTTTATTACCATTACCTGAAAAATTCCACGGCTTGACAGACGTTGAAACTAAATACAGACAACGTTACGTGGATTTAATCGTTAACGAAACTACTCGTGACACATTTAGAAAAAGAAGTAAAATTATCTCTAAAATTAGAGAATTTTTAGGTAAACAAGGATATTTAGAAGTTGAAACACCAATCTTACAAACAGTAGCATCTGGAGCTTCTGCAAGACCATTCTTCACTCATCACAATGCTTTAGATATGGATATGACTTTAAGAATCGCATTAGAGTTATATTTGAAACGTTTAATCGTTGGTGGCGTTTCTGAAAAAGTATTTGAAATCGGCAAGTGCTTTAGAAACGAAGGTATTGATACAAGACACAACCCTGAATTTACCATGATTGAGTTATATCAAGCTTATGCTGATTATAATGATATGATGACATTAACTGAAAATATGGTTGCATTTGTTGCTCAAGAAGTCCTTGGTACAACAAAGATTAAATATGGTGAAAACGAAATCGACTTAACTCCTCCATGGGATAGAAAAACAATGTTAGGTTCTGTAAAAGATGCTACAGGCATTGATTTCAACGAATGTTTCTCTGATGAAGATGCTAGAAACTTAGCTAAATCAATTCACGTCGAAGTTGAAGATACAGACACTTGGGGCAAGGTTATTGAAAAAGTATTCGAAGAAAAAATTGAACCATCTTTAATTCAACCTACACACATCATTGATTATCCAAGAGATATTTCACCACTAGCAAAAGTTCACAGAGATAACAAACGTCTAACAGAACGTTTTGAAACTCGTGTTAACGGTTGGGAAATCTGTAACGCCTTCTCAGAATTAACTGACCCAATCGACCAAAGAGCTAGATTCGAAGCTCAAGCGATTGCAAAAGCCAACGGTGATGAAGAAGCAATGGAAATTGATGAAGACTTCATCGAAGCATTAGAATACGGTATGCCACCTACAGGTGGTATGGGTATGGGTATTGACCGTTTAGTTATGTTATTAACTGACTCTCAAACAATCCGTGATGTAATTGCATTCCCAACAATGAAAAAATTAGACAAATAGAATAAACTAAAAAGAGGCGCGGTGCAGAGCACCGCGCCTCTTTTTTATAAATAAAACTATAATTTAAAATATCTTCTAGTAAAATATTCAGCCAAAGCGATTGAAAGTGCTGACATCATAATAATTTGGAAGGTTTCTTTCATTATTGTAAAATTACAAAGCCAAAACATTAGTACAAAAGAACAAATTAAAATTGTAAAAAACATATAGTATTGTTCCTTTGTGTATGTTATTATACTCGGTTTTTGCGGTTGTTTTGGTGCTGGGTTTGCACTTTCTATTTTACGTTCTTCCATTGTTAATCCTTTATTATTTTTCCACCTTTTTCAATAGATACAATTTCGTTATTTTCATTCCAAGTAATTGAGCCATTGATTTTAAGGTCGTGGTATTCATAAGTATTATTTATTAGTTTAAGTGCATCTATGTTTTTTTTCAACAGTCTTTTAACTATTGTATCTAAAAGACTTGTACTTCCAGCGATTGTACCATTTGCATCAGTAGCTTTCTCTCCATCATAGAAAACATCTTTGTTGCAGAATTTCATTTGTTTTAATTCACTATCTGTAATCGGCAAACAATCTGAAATCAATAGCACCTTGTTTTTTGGCTTTACCTTTAAGACCAAATTAATCGTATCGTCATTTAAGTGTACACCGTCTGCAATAATTTCAGTATAAATATCATCATTAATCAGTGCAGATAAGGCAGTTGACTTATTACGGTGTGAAATTCCACTCATAGCATTAAACAAATGAGTTGCGCCTGTACAATAAGATAAGTCACCACCTACGCAATGTCCAGCTTGAACTTTAACGCCCTTTGAAATTAAATACTTACGTAATTCTGCATTTTCATCTAATTCTGGCGCGAGGGTTACAATTTTAATCAAATCATCTTCAATTTTTTTATAATTTTCAACTGTAACATCCAAAAATTGTGTTTCGTCATGAATCCCTTTTTTCAAAGGATTCAAAAAAATACCTTCAATATGAATACCTATCAAGTCTGCCATATCGTTAGTAATGTTTGATTTTGCCTGTTTAAACACATCAATTTGGCGTTTTATATTTTCTACATCATCTGTAACTAATGTCGGAAAAAATCCACCAATTCCGTGTCGCAAAAGTTTTTTCGCCAATGCTAAAACTTCATCTACTGAGCAGATTGAAAAATCTACTCCAAAAGCACCGTGGAAATGTTGTTCTACCATTAATTTGCTTTGTTTTAAATTTTGCATTATTTTCCAAAAACCTTTGCTGCTTCTTCCCTATCGTCAAAGTGAATTGTTTTGTCTTTTAAAATTTGGTAATCTTCATGACCTTTTCCAGCAATAATTACAACATCTTTTTCGTTGCTCAAATTCTTCAATAAAGCAATTGCACTGCCTCTATCAGGTTCAACAACAACTTTATCAGTATCTACTGACTTAAACCCAGCCATAATGTCAGAAATTATTTGGTCTGGATTTTCACTTCTTGGATTGTCACTTGTAACTACAACTTTATCAGAAAGTTTTTCTGCAATAGCTGCCATTTTAGGACGTTTTGTTGCATCTCTGTCACCACCACAACCGAACAAACATATTAAGTTTCCGCCAGCAGGTGTAATTTCACGACCAGCTTTTAAAACATTCTCCAAGCCATCTGGAGTGTGCGCATAATCTACAATAACCATTGGTTTCTTGTGTACAATTTCAAATCTACCCGCAACACCTTTTACATTGGCAAGAGCATCTATTGCTTCTGATAGGTCAAGTCCCTGAGTTATAGCAACTGTAAGAGCAGCTAAAACATTATATACACTAAACATTCCATTCATGTGAAGTTGTACAGAGTAAGTTGCATTATTTGTTTTTAACGTGAATGATGCACCATCAGTTGTAAATTCAACATTTTGAGCCATTACATCTGCATCTTTTTTTACACCATAAGTTAAAACTCTTACACCTTGTGAAACTACACCTAAAAATCTTTCAGCGTATTCGTCATCAGCATTAATTACTGCAAAACCGCCTTCTTTTAAACCTTTGAATAAAATAGCTTTTGCTTCAAAATAGTTATCCATTGTAATGTGGTAATCTAAGTGATCTTGAGTTAAGTTAGTAAGTACAGCTCCTTTGAAATCACAATTACCGACACGTCTTTGTTCTAATGCATGAGAGCTAACCTCCATTGCAACATTGTCAATATGATTTTCAAATTTGATTTGATGTAACAATCGTTGTAATTCAGGCGCTTGTGGAGTTGTGTGCTTTGCTTCTCGGTAGAAATCTTTAGAATTAAGCTTGTAACCTAGTGTACCAATCAAAGCGCAACGTTTTTCTGCATGTTCAAATATTTTTTGAATTAAGTGAGTTACTGTTGTTTTACCGTTTGTACCTGTAACTCCAATCAAATTAATTGTCTTTGAAGGTGAATTATAAAATGCATCTG